>TARA_R110002111_G_scaffold110212_5_pt1 | contig 51338 bp, 38 predicted proteins | sample TARA_R110002111 | Tara Oceans TARA_R110002111 (sample SAMEA4397363) | marine metagenome | biome: Polar Biome; feature: [ZZZ] marine water layer (ENVO:01000295); material: water (ENVO:00002006), including particulate matter (ENVO:01000060) such as... | depth 199 m
TAACAGGTACATCGTCTACGGTAACAGTAACACTATCTGTATCAGTATTTCCAAAATTATCAGAAACAGTAATTGTATAAGTAGTCGTTTCTGTTGGATTAACTGTAATTGATGCCGTAGTTTCTCCTGTGTTCCATAAATAATTAGAACCACCCGATCCATTTAAATTTACGCTTTCTCCATTACAAATTGCCACATCATTACCTGCATTAGCTGTGAGATTTGGGATTACTGTAACCGTTACTTGGGCTTGTTCACTTTCACAGCTATTTAAAGATGAATATCCAACTACAGTATATGTTGTAGTTTGGGCAGGATTTACAGAAATAGAATTAGAATCTTCTCCAGTACTCCAAAGATAGACATTGGCACCACTTGCCGTTAGTGTAGTACTCTCTCCTTCAAAAATTGTAATATCTTCACTTACCGTTACAATAGGTACATTATCTACAGTAACTAAAACACTATCTGAATCAGAATTCCCATAATTATCAGTTACTGTAACTGAATAAGTTGTATTGATTGAAGGACTAACCGTAATTGATGAACTCGTTTGTCCATTACTCCATAAATAATTAGAACTACCAGTAGCTGTTAATGTTACAGTTTCTCCGTTACATATAATAACATCGTTTCCAGCATTAGCTATTACTTCTGGTATTACTGTAACTGTGACTTGTTTTTCTGAGCTTTCACAACCAATAGTTGAAGTATAACCATGGGCAGTATATGTTGTAGTTACAGATGGACTTACTGTAATTGAGCTTGAATTTTGACCAGTACTCCAAACATAGATATTTGCACCACTAGCTGTTAAGATTGTACTTTCCCCTTCAAAAATTGTTATATCTTCTCCTAATGAAATAACAGGTAATTCATTAACGATTACTGTAACATCATCTGAATCAGTGTTACCATAAGCATCTGTTATTGTAACAGTATAAGTTGTCGTAATTTCAGGGCTTACTGTTATTGTAGGACCAACTATGCCTGTATTCCAAATATAATTTGAACCACCAGATGCTTGTATAGTTACACTATCTCCTATACAAATAGTGGGATCGATACCAGCATTAGCTATAAGTTCTGGAATTACTGTAACCGTAATTTCCTCTATAACTTCACAACCACTATTAGAATAGCCATGAACAATATAAGTTGAAGTTTCCATTGGATTTACCACTATTGAATTGGTGATATCCCCTGTATTCCAAAGATAAGTTTCAGAGCCGTTAGCAACAAGAATTGTACTTTCTCCTTCAAAAATTGTTACATTCTCGCTAACATTTATAGTTGGTAATTCATTTACTGTAATTGTTATACTATCAGAATCTGAGTTTCCATAATTATCAGAAACTGTAACCGTATATGTCGTTGTTTCTATAGGACTTACTGTTATAGAAGCACTATCCTGTCCTGTGTTCCAAGAAAAATTAACACCTCCACCACCTGTAGCGTTTAACGTTACACTTTCACCATTACAAATTGCAATATCATTCCCAATATTAGCAATAATCTCTGGTACTATATTAACTGTAACTTCAGCGACTGATTCACATCCACTTAAAGAGTAACCTGTCACAGTATATGTCGTTGTTTCAGATGGACTAACAATTATGGCACTTGAAGTTTCTCCTGTATTCCAAAGATAAGTTTCTGATCCAAATACAGTTAGTTCTGTACTTTCACCTTCAATTATTGTTATATTTTCACTAACAGTTATACTTGGTAACTCGTTTACAATAATTGTAACACTATCAGAATCTGAATTTCCATAATCATCAGAAACAGTTACTGTATATGTTGTTGTTTCAGTAGGTGTTATTGTTATTGAGGAACTAGTCTCTCCTGTGTTCCATGAAAAATAAGTACTACCTAAAGCTGATAATGTAACACTCTCTCCTATACAAATTTCAATATCACTTCCTGCATTAGCAATAACTTCAGGTATAACAGTAACTGTAACTTCAGCTATTGTTTCACAGCCAAATAATGAAGTACCTGTAACTATATAGGTGGTAGTTTGTAATGGAGTTACAAATATTGAATTGGAAGTTTCACCAGAATTCCAAGCAAAAGTATCAGCACCATTAGCAATTAACTCTGCGGTTTCTCCTTCAAAAATTACAATATCTTCACTTACTGATAACTCAGGTAGTTCATTCACTGTTATTGTTACACTATCGGATTCAAAGTTACCATAATCATCAGATACAATTACTGTATAGGTTGTAGTTTCAGTTGGACTAGTTGTTATTGAAGCTGTAGTTTGTCCTGTATTCCATGAAAAATTAGTGCTTCCAATAGCGTTAAGCGTCACACTTTCTCCTATACAAATTGCAATATCTTCTCCTGCATTAGCGAATACTTGAGGTATTACTGTAACCGTAACTTGTGCTGTATTTTCACAACCATTTTCTAAAATACCATTAACAGTATAAGTTGTAGTTTCTGCAGGGCTTACTACTATAGTGTCCGTCGTTTCGCCTGTACTCCACAAATACGAATCTCCACCTGAAACATTTAAAGTTGTTGAATTACCTGTAATGATCACAATATCTTCAGTAATTGAAATTACAGGTGCTGGCATTACATATACTATGGCTTCATCACTGTCTGAACATACATCATTAAATACTTCAACTGTATAAATAGTATCTTCATTTGGGTTTACTATAATTGACTGAGTAGTTTCACCTGTACTCCATAAATAAGAATCCCCATCTACAGCTGAGGCTGTTAAAGTAACCGGTTCATTTTGGCAAGTCGTTTGATCACCACCTGCGTATGCAACTGGTATTGGATTAACTGTAATTGTAACCTCGTCTGTATCTGAGTTACCATAATCATCAGTAACAGTTACTGAATAAGTTGTAGTTTCTGTAGGTGTAAATGTTGGAAATGCACCTATTTCACCTGTATTCCATGTATAACCTGTTCCTCCTGACGCATTTAATGTAATACTATCTCCTATACATATAGCTGTATCTTCACCAGCATTAGCTGCTAATACTTCTACAACAGTAACTATAACTTCTGCAGTGTTTTGGCAACCATTTTCTGAGTCACCGGTAACTGTATAAACAGTTGTTACATTTGGACTTACTGTAATTTCTGAAGTAGTTTCGCCTGTATTCCATAAATATCCAACGCCTCCATTTGCAATAAGAGTCACGGAATTCCCAAGCATAACGAAAACATTTTCATTTACCGTAATAGTTGGTAATTCATTTACAAAAACAGTAACACTATCAGTGCTTGTATAACCATAATCATCTTCTGCTGTAACGGTATAAGTAGTTGTTACAACAGGATTAACAATAAGTTCAGAACCTAAATCTCCAGTACTCCAAGTATATGTAGATCCTCCAGATGCCATTAAATTTACTGTATCTCCACTACAAACTGTTACATCTTCACCTGCATTTGCTACAATTTCTGGTATTACTGTAACTGTAACATCAACGCTGTTAGAACAGCCATTAATACCAATTGTACTTACAGAATAAATTGCGGTTTCCGTTGGGCTTACAGTAATTGAATCTGTAGTTTCGCCTGTACTCCATTCGAAATTATCACTTCCACTAGCGATAAGTATAGTAGATTCACCTTCAACAATTACAACATCTTCATTAACTGTAATATTTGGTAAATCATTTATAAATACCGTTACCTCTGCAAAACTAGAACAACTATTATCAATGACTTCTACAGAATAAATTGTTTCCTCTGTAGGACTTACTTCAATGGATGCTGTTGTTTCGCCTGTATTCCATAAAAATGATGTTCCACCCGTTGCTGTAAGTGTAGTAATATCACCTAAACAAATGGTTTGATTTTCACCTGCATTTGCATTTGGTATGGCATTTACGGTTACTGTAACAGAAGCATCTTCAGATTGGTCAAATTCATCTGAGACTGTTACCGTATATGTTGTTGTTGTTAATTCTGGTGTTACTTCAATCGTTTCTGTTGTTTCTCCTGTACTCCATAAGTATGCAATACCACCACTTGCTGTAAGTGTTATGCTTTCTCCTTCACAAATTTGTTGGTCAGTTCCTGCACTCACTTCGAGTGCTTCTGGCAAAACCGTTATCTGCGATGTATCAGTAAAACCACCTAAAATTGTTGTAAACGTTATTGAAACTGATCCTGGTAATAACGGTGTTACTAATCCATTCTCATCAACAGTGGCAATAGATTCATTACTAGAACTCCATGTACCTTCAGTGTTTGTTGCGTTTAAAGGAGTGAAAGTTGTTGATAATTGTAGCGTATTTGGAATTTGTAATTCAGCAGTATCTGGTGTAATATCAACACTTTCAATACCAATTGATACAAAAGAAGAATCTACTCCATTTAAATATTCTTCTATCCAGGTATAACCACTAGGAGCAATATCATTATGAGATTGTCCTTCTGGAACATAAGCATTAAACCAAGCTTCTGGAATATGAGGATTTGAAATATAAAAATTATCCGCTCTTATGTTTTCTGGTACTATTGGGTAAGGCACCTCACTTAAAGGTGGATAAGTAAAATTATCACTATCGTAACTCTCAAAGGTGTCATTTTGAATCATAAAAATATCACCTGCATCTTTAGAGTCTAAGTACTCATTTATTGTACCATCAGCATTTAAGGTCTTATTTGCTCCTACATCATCTAGAACATCTAGATAAGCTTGATGCGCAGTTTTTATTTCATAAGCATGTCCCTTTAAAGGAAATTGAGTTGTTGTAAAGTATTCATCGGGACTTTGTGCATCTACAGTTAAATGAGAACCTGCAAAATTAGTCCACATATCTCTATCATCACTTAAAGGAGTCTCTCTTTGACCTGTTACAATATTTCCTGCGGTGTAAATTAAAGGATGATCATTAGGTTGTGTTTGAATTTTTTGTAATTGATTAATCGGAAAAATACCATACCATCCTGGCAATCTTAAACCTTGATCTGAAGGCTTATAATAGTTATTAATTATATTATATGTTCCTCCATTTGTAATTCTAATAAGTCTATTTTTAAAGTTATAAACCACATTGTTTATAATATCATATTGACCATTTCCTTGAGGGTTTGGAAATCTGTGTGAAATATTACTAAAGGCATTATTAACAAAAGTAAAATTACCTAAATCTGGTAATGGATTTTGATTACCACCAGTATCCATACCTAAAATAATACCTGTTTTACTGTCTTGAAAGAAACAATTCTGAACAGTAATATCTTGCATAGATCCTAAGCTATAAGATAAATCTGCGGCTTCATCTACTCCATGGCTAAATGTACAATGATCTAATACAACATTAGTTGCCGTTTTTATCCACATAGAATCCGAACTATTATAAATACTCGTATTCCTAAACCTTATATATCTTATTATAATATTATCTATATTATCAAATAACCAATATGTCGTTTTTATGGTAATTCCTCCATTTGGTGCTGTTTGACCTGCAATAGTAATATTGTCATAGTTAGATCCGATAATTATATCTTCAAAATAACCTTGACTCGTAGCATCAATTTCACCACTAACATCAAAAACAATGATTCTAGGTCCTTGAGTTTGAATAGCTTCTTTTAAGCCACCAGGCGCAGCCCAATCTAAGGTTGTTACATGAATAACTTGGCCACCTCGTCCTCCAGTTGTATATGCACCTGCACCTTTAGCTGTAGGAAAAGCTAATTGCTGTGCGTTTAGATTGAAAATGGAAAAGAAAAGAATAACTAAGGGTATAAATCCAAATTGGATTAGGGTTTTTTTTACTGATTTCATGTTTATTTGGGGCATTATAATTTTAAGCAGGTGTGGCAATCTATAAATTTTATACGTCATTTTTAGTTAAAAGGCTTTATTATTCGATAAAATACATATTAATGCGTAATTATTCGATAAGCTGCAATAATATGTAAGTAAAAACATACAGTTAAATTATGTTTTAAACATTGTTATTAAATACGGTTACAACAAGGGTTTTAGATGTATGTTAATGTGACATTTAACACTTTAACGGAAATTTTTACAAAAATAAGTTTGAATTACAAAAAAATTAAAACTTTTATTTTTTGTTATACAGAGTTATTAACATACATAATTTGAAAAAATCTAATAGCACTTTGTCGCAAATAACAAAAACGGAAAACTTATTTATAACAAACTTGACTATAAAGCCATTGAAGAATATTGATTTGTATAAAATAAAGAAAGGTGTAATTATAAATAATTTATAATTACACCTTTCTTAAAGGAAACATCAATATTAAACTTACTTTCTGTGTCTTATTAAAGCATCAATAACAGTAAGTTTACCACTATTATTAATAGTATGAGTACATAATAAATCTTTTTCCCAATTAGGGTGTATCGATTGTATGGTTTCCTCCTTATATGATGTTTCTGTTAGTTCAATAATTTCATTAATTTTAATCCCATAGCCATAATTTTTGGAGGAATCTTGTGACGGTCTATATAATTTACCATTTTCTTCGAAAACATTACCTGCTGGTCTTGATTGACTAACATCTGATATAATAGGATTACACGGATGATTTGTCCATTCACCTAACAAACTATCTGAATAAAATAGAAAAAGCTCATCTAATGAAGAGGCACCTTCATTTTCTTTAATATTACAAAATAGCCAATATTTATTAGAATGTTTTAAAATTGTGGTATCAACAGCGCTCACGTTGTTGATTAACACTTTAGATAACTCCCATTTTAAAGGGAAATCAATACACTTATACAATTCTATAGTATTATTTTCTGAAGTTTCAGGAATCATGTATAAGCTATTATCTTCTTCAAACAAGAATGGATAAGATAGATGGTAATCTTTTTCTATAATTGTTTTAGGCGCTGTATAATTCCCTTTTTCATCTATCTCAATTACTGAAATTTTACCTTTATTTTCTTTGTATAACAATTCTTCTATAAAGATATAATAATTATCATTTTTCTCATAAACAAAAGGATCTGCCCAAAATCTATCTTTTGGTGGTACTATGCGTTTAAATCTAAAAAATGATTTAGACCAATTATTTTTTTTATTAAATTGATAAAGTAAAATCCATTGATCAAAATAAAATAGGCTTTTTATAGAGTTTATTATTTTGTTAGAATAAGTTCTTACAAAAAAATTACAAACCTGCATATTTGTTGGATTAACAAAGAGCCTGTTATAATAAAAGTCTGTGGTCTTATATTGTTCTATGCTTTTAAAGAAAACTTCTTCACCTTGAGTATGTAATTCATTCAATTTTCTTGGTAACATTGATAATGCCTTCCAATAATAATTGTTTTTATTTCGTATTACACTTACTTTATCGGTTGCAGAATAAGAAGTCGATAATATAGTTCCTCCATCTAAATTTTCAGATAAAATTTGAAGGATAACTCCAGTAGTATCCCAATTCTCGATAACTTCCCATGCTCCAGCAGGCCCTCCTCTATTCACTGAATTATCTCCATGGTGAAAAGACCAAATACCATATTTAGAAGCTTTTAATATACCGCCTCGCAATATTCTGAATCCTAATCTTACAAAAACATCTACATTATAGGACTTAATTTCTTCTACATCTTCAGGTAAAATATAGTCACTAAACTTTGTTTCCTTTGGCTTAACTGTTATTTCATCACAATTAATAAGTTCTTTAATATCTTTTAAATCAAATGCATCTGGGTTAGCCTTAAAAATTTTATTTTCTAACTTATTATATAAAATCCAAAATAAATCTTTTCTAGTTCTCCAAATTCGATTAAAGAAGGAAATATTTTCATTATCAGATTCTTCCTTTTTTACTAATAAGATAATCTCTGAATGATCAGAATTAATAATTTTTTCTAACATTTTATAACTCCAAGCTGGTATATCATTACCGTCAGTTAAAATGCCTATTCTTAATTTTTCCATTATGCTTGTTTAGTCTGTAACCTAATTTTATTAGATATGGTCTAGTTTTAAAGGGGATAAATATACTGATAATAGTTTTAGATTTTTTTTGTGCATCATAATTTTATTCTAAATTTAAAATGCATCTTACAATTATATATAAAACAAAAAAAAATAACAGAATACTAGTTTAGAGCAAATTAGATTTTTTTTTGATATTAAATATTCCATGCTGTATGGCTCATAATTAATACGTTTTCTCTTCCAAACTGTATTTAAACCGATAAGTGATGAGTTAAAACAATAATAATCTGAGTTCCAATTATTTTTTACATATTTGTGACTTAATAATTATTAACCCAAAAAATCAGCTACAGACCTACAAAAATTATATCCTAACTATACTTTCTAAACAACAATAATTTTAGGTAATGATACTTAAAACAATTTTGATTGCTCAATAATGATAATTGCCCAAATAAAAAAAATAACACAAAAAGCCTATAACGCTTTGCAAAATCCTGTGATAAAAAGCATGATGATTGTGGCTTCTATCACGTTACTAATAAAGGTATTGGCGTTTTACAAAGAAACAATTATTGCAGGTAGTTTTGGATTAAATGAAGTGATTGATACATTTATAATTGCAGCATTGATTCCTACATTTATTAATAGTGTGTTCATTAGCTCTCTTAAAAACTTGTTCATACCAAATTACATTACTGAGTTAAAAAATGGTGGTGATAAATCGAGCTTTCAAAGTATTGTTTTTGTAATAACTTTAGGTATTTCATTTTTTTCTATCTTATTAACTTATTTCTTATTTGATACTTTTTTAGATATAATTTATCCTAACCAACCAGAAGCTAACCACCAATTAGTAAAAGATCAATTAATCATTATTTTACCTTGTGTTTTTTTCTGGGGAATTACATCAGTATTAACCGGTTTATTAGAAATAGAAAACAGATTTTTATTAGCCACAATTGTAGATCTCTTTCCTATAATAACTATGATCCTATTTCTTTATTATTTAAAAGATACGTTAGGCCCTTTAGTATTAGCTTATGGAACATTGACAGGGACTATTGTTGGATTTGTATTTTTAATATTTTACTCAATCAAATATAAAGATGTCTCAATTGGAAAGCCTATTCTAAATGACAATTCTCGGTTAATGATTCAGCAATTACCACCTAAAGTATCATCAGGATTTCTTTCTGCAATGAACAATTTTGTAGATCAATTTTTTGCAGGACAGCTCATTGTTGGTTCTCTGGCAGCTTTAAGTTACGCAAATAGAATACCTGCTTTTGGTGTAGCTATTGTCATTATGGCATTAGGAAATGTATTATTACCTCATTTTTCTAAATTGGTTAATGAAGATCTAAAAAAAGCATATCAATATTTATTTAGAATATTAAAATGGGTATTTATATCAATACTTGTAGCGGCTATAGTTGGTATTTTTATCTCTGATTGGATAATTGAGTTATGGTTAGAACGAGATCAATTTACACATGATGATTCTGTAAAGGTTTCTGCTATTCAACAAATTTTATTAATCAATGTTCCTTTTTATCTTTGTACATTGATCATTGTCAAATTTTTAACAAGCATAAATAAAAATAGCTTTATGGCGTGGGTTTCCCTAGCCAATTTAGTAATCAATATTACTTTAAACATTATATTAATTAAGCACTATGGTGTTTTTGGATTAGCAATGAGTACATCATTAGTATTAATTATTAGTAGCTTCTTTTATTTCGGTTACACTTACAAACAATATAAAAAACTTAGTTGATGAAAGTAGATTTTCTTGTAGATTCACTCATTTCAGGAGGCGCAGAACGAGTTTTAGTTTTACTTGCTAATCATTTTGAAGAACAAGGTCAAGATGTAACAATTATAACTTTTAATGATAATGAAGTTTGGAAACCAAACGAAACAATCAAACGAGTAAAGTTACATGACGGACAAATAAAAAACCAGATGGTAAGGAGTACCGTTGTACTGCTAAAGCACTATTACAAAAAAAGTAACCGTCCAGACTTTCTTATCACTTCAATGACTAGAACGAATCTAATAGGTATTTTAGTTGCAAAATTTTATGGGATTAAAGTCATTGCTTCAGAGCATATTAACCATGTGATGAAAGCAGATAAAATAGAAAAGTTTACAAGAAATTATATCTATCGATTTGCTGATGCATTAACTTGTCTAACAGGTTTTGATATAGACTACTATAAAAAGAAAAAGGCTAACGTTTTAGTAATGCCAAACCCAGTTACTTTTAAGATATTTAAAGAGGAGCATAGAAATAGAGAAAAAGTTATTTTAGCTGTTGGTGCTTTAGACCGATATGACCATAAAGGATTTGATAACCTTATCCCATTAATAGCACCAGTTTTAAAAAAACATAAAGATTGGAAATTGAAATTAGTCGGAGGAGGTGATAAAGGAACCAAATTATTAAAAGGATTAACAAAATCACATAATATAGAAGACCAAGTTATTTTTGTAGGTTTTTCTAGTGAAGTATCTAAAATAATGCAAAACTCTGAAATTTATATAATGCCATCTCGATTTGAAGGTCTACCCATGGTTTTGCTTGAAGCTATGTCTCAAGGAATGGCATGTATTGCTTTTGATTGCATTTCAGGGCCTTCAGACATAATTACTAATAATGTAAATGGTGTTTTAGTCGAAAACCAAAATTTAGATTTAATGGCAAAAGAATTAGATCAACTCATAGAAAGTTCAGATAAAAGATTAGAATATTCTAAACAAGGTGTTGAGTCTTTAGATAACTTTAAAATTGAAAAAATTTATCAAAAATATTTAGACATTTTTGAAGACTTATAACAAATGAAAAGTAAACTATTTATTCATCTTTGTTTTTTAGTACCATTTGTAATCACTGCATTAAATGCGCAAGTTCTTGCTACATATTTTGTTTCTCAAACAGTAGCTCAATTAATAGCTTATGGAAATATGGGCTTAATTATTTTAGGAACTGGCCTCATATTAAAACAGAGAGGTGAATTGTCTAAGACTGCCAAATTATGGATCATTTTTTACCTAATGTATTTCTCAATTGCAATATTAGCAGGCGCAGTACACTACCATGACACAAGTATATTATTAGCTGTAATACCTTTTATTTATACTATAGGCTTTTATTATTATTTAAGCATTCCTGAGAATAGAAGTTTATTTGAAAAAACAGCTCTAATAGCATTAGTTTTTTCATGTATAATATGTATTTATTGGGATAGTATAAATTTTGATTTAGATTATCAAGGAGTCCATAAATATCTTGTAGATAGAGCTCAAGGTGTATATGGAGATGCTAATAACATGGCTTTGGTGACGATCATTTCATTTGTCTTTGTTTATAAAATTTATAAACCTAAAAAAAACTTTTTTAAAGTATTTAGATTAATACTATTAGGAGTAACATTTTATAGTCTATTCATTACTTTTTCTAATACTGGGTTTATGGTCTTTATTATTTCAATTGTAATGCTTAATTATAAGTTTTTCAAAGGTATAAGGCTAATTTTAGGAATTGGGTTATTGCCTGTAATTTATATTATGCTATTAAATTTAAACCAATTAACTGCAGGCATACATTTGGTTGGACAGCAAAGGGATAAAATAAATAACATTGTAAATATTGTCTCGTTTAAGTTTGACCAAGTAGATGATTCTGGTCGAGGAAAATTGGTTGCTGATTTATTGCGTTACATATATGAAAATCCTTTAATTGGCAATGGAGTTGATTTTGCTAATTCTCATCAAGCCCATAATACTTATTTAGGTGTCTGGGCAGATGCTGGTATTTTTACATTATTATTCTTTTTATTCTTACTAGGTAGTTATTTTGGAAAAGCAATAAAGAGTAAACCTCATACTCGATTCTTTGTTCTACCTGTATTAATTACATTATGTGTGTTTATGTTAAGTCTGCACAGTGTTATTAACCAACCATATATAATGGCTATATTTATTTACATAGGCTACCTTATTGATACTAATTTAGATGAAAAAATAGATAGTGTTTCATAGTATTAAGTATTAATTGACAGAAAAATGTATTTTAGCCTATTAATAAAATTTCAACAAAAACTGACATTAATTCTTTCTATATCAGTACTATTATATATAATTAACAACATATAATTGTATCAACTTTTAGTGCAGATTATAGTAATTAAAGGTCAATTCAAAGATTAATTTTGATTATTAGATTATAATATCACATATTTACCGCTCGTAATTATGATCTAACTCATAAAAGCGACCCAAATTTAACCAACTATGCTTTTTAATTCGCTAGAATTTTTCATATTTCTACCGATAGTTTTTATTCTCTATTGGTTTGTATTAGGTAACAAATTAAAGTACCAAAACCTGCTTATAGTATTTGCGAGTTACGTATTCTATGGTTGGTGGGATTGGAGATTTCTTTCTCTAATTATTTTTAGCTCATTTGTAGATTATGGAATTGGTGTACTACTTAGTAAAGAAGCAGAACAACACAAACGCAAAATTCTATTATGGACAAGTATCTGTGTAAATATTGGTTTTTTAGGCTTCTTTAAATATTATAATTTCTTTGTTGAAAGTTTTGTAGATTCTTTTTCATTCTTTGGATCAGAATTGAGTGTGAATACATTAAATATTATTCTTCCTGTAGGTATAAGTTTCTACACATTCCAAACCTTAAGTTACACAATAGATGTTTATAACAAACGCTTAGAGCCTACAAAAGATATAGTAGCCTTTTTTGCTTTCGTAAGCTTCTTTCCTCAATTAGTAGCTGGTCCTATTGAAAGAGCAACCAATTTATTACCTCAGTTTTATAAAAAAAGAGAGTTTCATTATGCAAATGCAGTAGATGGAATGCGTCAAGTAATTTGGGGTTTATTTAAAAAAGTGGTTATTGCAGACAACTGTGCAAAATATGCTAATATTATATTTAACAACTCAGATGATTATTCTGGAAGCACATTACTTTTAGGAGCGTTTTTATTTGCTTTTCAGATTTATGGTGATTTTTCTGGTTACTCAGATATTGCTATTGGTATTTCGAGATTTTTCGGTTTTGATTTAAAGCAAAACTTTGCATTCCCTTATTTTTCTAGAGATATTGCAGAATTCTGGAGGCGTTGGCATATGTCTTTATCTACTTGGTTTAGGGATTATATTTATATACCTTTAGGAGGAAGCCGTGGAAGTTTAAATAAAAAAATTAGAAACGTCTTTATTATATTTCTTGTAAGTGGATTTTGGCATGGAGCTAATTGGACCTTCATTATTTGGGGTGGATTAAATGCACTTTATTTTTTACCATTATTATTAACTAACAAAAACAGGGTAAATACTGATGTAGTAGCTGAAAATAGAATACTACCAAGCTTAAGAGAACTTTTACAAATGTTAGTTACTTTTTTCATAACATTGGTGGCTTGGGTTTTCTTTAGAGCAGATTCTGTAAGCCATGCATTTAGTTATTTACAAGATATGCTTAGCCTTTCTCTATTTTCTAAACCTGCAATTATACCTTATACAGTATTATTTTTAGTAATAGTATTTATAACAATCGAATGGCTTGGAAGACACGGACAATATGCATTAGAGCGTATAGATAAAATAAATAAGCCATTAAGATGGTCTTTTTATATAGTGCTAATTATGCTGATGTTCCTTTTTACTGGAGAAGAACAAGCATTTATTTATTTTCAGTTTTAAATTAAAATATGAAAAAATTCTTAAAACAGTTTGCCTTAGGTTTATTAGCATTTATAGTAGTAAATGCTATAATAGCTGGTATATATGAATACCCAACCTATAAATCTGTACAAAACAAGACTAATAGAAATTATCTTAAATGGGAAGCAATTCATAACAACGAAAACACTTTCGATCTTATAATTATTGGTACAAGTAGATGTTATGCATCGTTCAATCCATCTATTATAGATTCGGTTTTAAATACAAATTCTTATAATATGGCAACATCTGCTCAAGATATTGCTGAAACTTATTATTCATTACAAGAAATATTTGAATACCAAAAACCTAAATATGTAGTTTTAGATATGTTTTTTGAAGCTTCAGATGAAACATATGATTACTACCAAACCTTTTCTAATTCTTCATTTTTTAACTCAACTGAAAGAAAATTTAATTTAATAAATGAAGGATATGGTAATACTGGGCTTTTAAACTATAGTATTCCTATTGTTAAATTCAAAAACTATATTAAACAAGATATGGCTGGATTATTTTCTAACAACAAATCGCTTAGAAAAGAAGATATTTGGATAAAAGGCTACTTGTATGATCCAATTACAGTAAGTGATGCACAAATTTCTAATTTTGAGCCAATTGCAAATTTTGAAACATCTTCGTTTAGCAAAGACCGATTTAATACATATTTCAACAAAATAAAAGAGCTAATAAGTTCTAATAACGCAAAATTAATATGTGTTAGAACTGCATATCCTCCAACGAGATTAGAATTAACTGAATCAGATGATGAAGCTACATACTTTAAAGCCTATTTAGCTAAAGAAAACGTTCCGTTTTTTGATCTTAATGACTTTAAAAGTGACAAATACATTTATAGTGATCAAGATTTTGCAGATTACCACCACCCTAATTATAAAGGTGCTAAAAAAGCAAGTTTGCAACTCATTGAAGCATTAAAACAAATTGAAAACTAATAACCAACCAATAAAGCTTTAACATGCTATTTAATTCCTTAGAATTTTTTATATTTCTTCCAATAGTTTTCGGACTATATTGGCTTATTGGTGGTAAACGTATTAAAGCGCAAAACCTGTTAGTAGCCATTGCTAGCTATGTGTTTTATGGATGGTGGGATTGGAGATTTCTTTCTCTTATTCTTTTCAGTTCTTTGGTAGATTATTCCATAGGTCTTGCTCTTGGTAAAAATGAAAAACCAATTACCAGAAAGATTTTATTATGGATCAGTATCTGTGTAAATCTAGGTTTTTTAGGCTTTTTTAAATATTACAATTTCTTTGTTGATAGTTTAATAGATTCCTTTACATTTTTTGGGTCGGAATTAAGCATCAATACTTTAAATATTATTCTTCCTGTAGGTATTAGTTTCTACACGTTTCAGACGTTAAGTTATACTATTGATGTTTACAATAAAAAATTAGAGCCAACTAAAGATTTTGTGGGCTTTATGGCATTTGTTAGCTTTTTTCCTCAATTAGTAGCAGGACCAATAGAAAGAGCAACAAATTTACTCCCACAATTCTCTGTTGAACGAAAATTTGATTATAGAAACGCCGTTGATGGTCTGCGTCAAGTACTTTGGGGATTATTCAAAAAAATAGTTATCGCAGATAATTGTGCAAAATATGCCAATATTATTTTTAACAATCACACTGAATACAATGGAAGCACGCTCCTATTAGGTGCATTTTTCTTTGCATTTCAGATTTATGGTGATTTTTCTGGATATTCGGATATTGCAATTGGTGTTTCAAGGTTATTTGGTTTTGATTTAAAAAGAAATTTTGCATTTCCATATTTTTCAAGAGATATAGCAGAATTCTGGAGACGCTGGCACATATCTCTTTCTACATGGTTTAGAGATTACTTATATATACCTTTAGGAGGCAGCAGAGGTGGTCTTAAAATGAAAATTAGAAACACCTTTATTATTTTTATTGTTAGTGGTTTTTGGCATGGAGCCAATTGGACATTTATAATTTGGGGAGCATTAAATGCATTATACTTTTTACCATTATTATTAGCCAAAAAGAATAGAGTAAATACAGATTTAGTGGCAGAAGGAAAATATTTTCCTAGCCTAAAAGAATTTGGACAAATAGCATTTACCTTTTTTATAACACTAATTGCTTGGGTCTTTTTTAGAGCAGACTCTGTAGCACATGCATTCTCCTATTTACAGAACATGTTTACATTATCTTTGTTTTCTGAGATTGAAGTATTTCCAACTACAATCTTAGCATTATTGTTGTTGTTTATTGCAACTGAATGGTTAGGAAGAAGTGGTGAATATGCAATTGAAAAAATAGACTTCATGAAAAAACCAATCCGTTGGGCTTTTTATATCCTTTTAATTGTGTTGATGTTTAGTTTTACAGGTGAAGAACAACAATTTATATATTTTCAGTTTTAATTATGAAAAAATTACTATTAAATATAATCCTGTTTTTTCTAATAGCCATTGCTGTAGGTGAAGTCGTAGTAAGGCTAACGCATGCCATGGCAGATATTCCGCAAAGAACAATTGATGAGTATGGTATCCAAAAATATATACCTAACCAAGACGGCTACTGGAAAGGTGGAGAGCACAAATGGGTAGTTAACAAACTAGGATGGCCTGGAGAATTACCACAAAGCAATGAAAATCTTATAATGGTTATTGGAGATTCGTTTATTGAAAATTTCATGAATCCTAATGAGTGTCATCAATCTGCTTTTTTAAAAGAAAACATGAAAGACTATAACTTTATGGAAGCTGGTCGTTCTGGAGTATCATTAATAGAAGCCATGGAAATAAGGAAACAAATGGATTCATTAAAACCCATACATTCTTTAATATATGTTGATGATGACGATTTTTATGAGAGTATAATTCAAGTTAAACCTATGAGCGATATCACGCAATTAGACATCGAAACTAATACTATTAAATATGGAGAAATGAAAGCTCCTGGTTTAAAAAAAGTATTATACACATGGAAGTTAATGTATTATTTCTACAATAGGTTTCCGTTGGACAACTTGTTTCGTAAAGGTACAACTCCAAAAGAAACGACAATTAATGATTCTGAATATGAAAAACCAGAATACCTTGCAGAAGTCTCTAAGCTTATACAATTTATAACACAAAATTACACTGTTACCGATAAAACTTTAGTATTTCACCCTGATTCAAAAGAATCATTAATTGAAATATGTAAATCTGCAGGATTCAACATTATTCTTTTAGACTCTAGTAATGATGATACTTGGACATTTGACTATGATAGTCATTGGACATGCTATGGACATAAAAGAGCGGCTGAACAAATAAGCAAAAACCTTTTAAATAGCGCTAATCAAGGTGCTTTTAGATAATTTTTTTTAAAAAGAAATAAACCATGTGCGGAATTTACGGAAGTACTATATCATATACAGAATCTCAAGTTAAAGACAAACTAAAACGCACAGCTTTTAGAGGTCCTGACCAAATGGGTTGGAAATTTTACAAATCTGATAATTATTCTATTGCCTTTGGTCATAACAGATTATCAATAATAGATTTAGATGCAAGATCTAATCAACCTCTCGCCTATTCTGAGAATATTGAAATTGTTTTTAATGGTGAGGTTTTCAACTTTCAAGACATTAAAGATGAACTGCATAAAAAAGGCTATACATTTACAACAACAAGTGATACCGAAGTTATTTGCGCAGCGTATTTAGAATATGGTGAAGATTGCGTTAATCACTTTAATGGATTCTTTGCTTTTGTAATTTATGATAAGATTAAGCACAAATTCTTTGGTGCTCGTGATAGACTAGGACAAAAACCTTTTTACTACTATCATAACGGTAAAGATTTTGAATTCGCGAGTCAGTTGTCTTCTATTCAGCTTTACAACAACAACTTAAGCATATCTGAAAAAGCAATAAAATCGTATTTAACTTGGGAAACAGTTCCAGATCCTCTATCTATATTTAATGAGGTGCATAAATTATTACCTGGTCATTCATTTACTTTTGATTTAACATCAGGAAATTTTGAAACCAAGCAATATTGGGATATTGATTATACCGGTAAGCATCTTTTTAAAGGAGATTATCAAGAAGCACAAACAGAACTAAAAAGTTTACTTTCGGATGCTGTAAAAATTAGAATGTTTGCTGATGTACCAGTTGGTGTTTTTCTTTCTGGTGGAATAGATTCATCTATTGTTGCAGCAATGGCATCAGATACTTATGATGGTAAGGTAAAAACCTTCTCCGTTAAATTTAATGATAAAGGTTTTGATGAAAGTGTTTACGCTGCTAAAGTGGCCAATCATTTACAGACAGAACATAATATTATAGAATGTAATTACGACGAAGGAATAGATTTAATTGAAAATTTTCATCATTATTACGATGAGCCTTTTGCAGATTCTTCTGCAATACCATCAATGTTGCTAGCAAAACACACTAAAAAGCAAGTAACAGTGGCTATTTCTGGTGATGCTGGAGACGAAAGTTTTTCCGGTTACCATCGTTATAATTGGATAAATCAAGGATCTAAATTTATGAAGATTCCTAATCCAATTAGACAAATTATGTCTAAAATAACAGCACTTGCTCCAAACCACAGAGCAAAAGTTATTTCTAAATACATGGCTTTTGATTCTATAGAATCTATTTATTTAGACTCACTTACAGACACAAGTCTGTCCCCAAATTCAGATGCAAAACAACTATTAGAAGTTGATGAATTAAAATACCTAATTCATAATAATAAAAATTTATTAGAAAGGGTTTCGGATTTTGACTTAAAAACATATTTAAATTGGGATATAAATACCAAAGTAGATAGAGCAACAATGGCTTATTCTTTAGAAGCACGAGCACCTTTAATGGATTATCGTGTTGTAGAATTTGCACGTACGCTTCCTACAGATTTCAAATTTAAAGGCAAAAATCAAAAACGTATTCTTAAAGACGTATTGTATCAATATGTTCCAAAGGAATATTTTGATAGACCTAAAGCAGGTTTTACAATGCCATTTGAAAACTGGTTTAGAAAAGATTTAAAAGACTACGTTCTTACTGAACTCAATAGAGATGGTTTAGCGCAAATTCATGGAATTAACATAGACGACGTCTCTAATAGAATTAGTAAACACATGGACGGTAGTGCAAATAATTATTCATTAATTTGGAAATTATTAGTGCTTAAGCAATGGTTAAATAATAACAAAGGTTATGAAATCAGATAAGATAAATATCACATTTGCGCTCCCCAATTTATTACCAGGAGGAGCCGAAAGAGTGATTTCATATGTTGCTCAAAATATTAGTCACAAGAAGTTTAATACAACCTTATTAATCATGGGCTATTCTAAGGATGCCTCTTATGATGTAAAGGGTATCGATGTTGTATATTTAGAAAAGCAAAGAGTTTTAAACGGAATCACTAATTTATTTAAATACATAAGAATAAATAAACCAGATATTGTAGTTAGTGCAGTAGGACATCTAAATACTGTAACGGCATACATGTCTTTATTCTTTCCTAAAACAAAATTTATTTCGAGAGAAGTTACTGTTCTAAGTTTAGATGCTGAGTTTTTTGGCTCAAACAAATATAGTCCTCTACAATATATAGGTAAGAAACGTTTTAATTTTTTTGATAAGATAATATGTCAGTCTAGAGATATGTTAGACGATATTAAAGACAGTTATAACATTAGTGAAAACAACCTTATAGTTATAAATAATCCTATTACTGACAATTTTAACCTTAAAGAACTCAATCAAATTAATACTCCAATTCAGTACATAACAGTTGGAAGGCTGAGTAAAGAAAAAGGTATTGACAGAATACTTAAAGTTTTATCAAAACTAGAGCATCCTTTTCATTTTACTTTAATTGGTAATGGTGTAGAAAAAGAAAACCTATTTGCTTTAGCAAAGGATTATGGATTATCGGATAAAATTACACATATTGAGTTCACTAAAGAAGTTTCAAAATATTTAGAGAAGAGTGATTATTTTCTTCAAGGCTCTCATTTTGAAGGATTCCCAAATTGTTTAATAGAATCGTGTTCTGTTGGTACACCTGTTATTGCTTTTAAAGCACCAGGTGGAACAAAAGAAATTGTAGAAAATAACATCAATGGTTTTTTAGTTGAAAATGAAGAAGAGTTTATCGAACGACTTAACACTTCAAAAGAATGGAATCCTGTAGACATTAGAGCTTCCGTAGATAAAAAATTTAATAAAAAAGTAATTCTTCAGCAATACGAAGACTTGTTTGTAAATATTGTAAAAAAGTAGACGTTTAATGAGGTTAGGTATTTTAATATATTCATTATCTGGAGGTGGCGCAGAACGTGTGGTATCGTACCTTGTGTCTTATTGTGTAAATAATGATATAGACGTTCATTTAATATTAATGAACCCAACTATAAAGTATGATGTGCCAAAAAGTACTAAGACCCATTATATTGAAAAATCGGATCCTAGCGAAAGTGGAATTAAAAAAGCCTTAAAAATTCCGCTTTTAGCATACAAATACGCCAAACTGGTAAAAAAATTACAACTAACACATAGCTTAAGTTTTTTAACAAGACCTTCTTTTATTAATGTTATCGCTAATGAATTAACGTCGTATAAGTTTAAGGTTATTACTAACGAAAGGGCCTTCCCTAGCCTACAATACAGTTATAAAGGATTTCAGTCAACTTTTAATAAAACCTTAATTAAATCACTTTATAAAAAATCGGATTTAGTAATCTCCAATTCTTACGGCAATGCTGGTGACTTGGTTGATAATTTTGAAGTCCCTTCAGATAAAATGAAGGTCATTCATAATCCAATCGATTTAGAAAAGATCAATACTACAAAGCCTAATACTTCATTTTTTGATTCTGAAAAATTCAACATTATCACACTTGGTCGTTTAGACATAGGAAAGAATCACGAAATGTTGATAAGGGCTATTCATCAATTACAAAATCCTATATTGCGATTATATATATTTGGCGTTGGGGATTTACATGAAGAATTTGAAAAACTTATTGAAAAACTAGGATTAAAAAAGCAAGTTTTCTTAATGGGCTTTAGTCCAAATCCTTATCAATATTTAAAATCAGCAGATTTATTTATATTTGGCTCAAACCATGAAGGGTTTCCGAATGTAATATTAGAAGCTATGGCTTGCGGATTACCAATATTAAGTACCAATTGTCAATCTGGACCAAGTGAAATAATGGAATTAAAAACGGTAAAAGAAGACATAATGATTACCGATTATGGCATCTTAGTCCCAATTAAGAATACAGACTTAATGGCTAAGGGAATTAGTTATTTTACCGAAAACAAAACGTACGCAGAGACATGTAAAACAAATGGTAAAAGTCGTATAAAAGACTTTGAAAAAGACACCATTTTAAAAAAATATATAGATCTAATAAATAGCACAACCATAGCTAATTAGACAAAACGAATTAAAGTATGTGTGGAATAAACGGCATCATAGCCAAAACCAATAGAACTAAAGACGAAATCTCATCGATTCTTAACAATATGAATAATTTAATTATTCATAGAGGACCTGATCAAGATGGCTTATTCGCAGAAGAAAATGACCAATTTACCGTTGGTATGGGAATGCGAAGACTATCTATTATTGATTTGTCTTCAGGTAAGCAACCTATATTTTCAGATGATAAACAGATTGTTATTGTATTTAATGGAGAAATCTATAACTATAAGGTTTTAAAAGCAAAACTATTAGCTGAAGGTCTTACTTTTAATACTTCTAGTGATACTGAAGTTATTTTAAAAGCTTATGAAAAATACGGAGTTGAATCATTTCAGTGGTTAGATGGTATGTATGGTTTTAGTATTTATGATAAAAACATAAACAAACTATTTATCGCTAGAGATTTCTTTGGAGAAAAACCTTTGTATTATACGCATACAGACAAAGAATTTATTTGGGCTTCAGAATTAAAATCAATTATTAATACTATTGATTTTACTCCAAATATTTCAAAAAAAGGATTGAATCTCTATTTTAGACTAACTTACATTCCTGCTCCACATACTATTTACGACAATATTTATAAACTACAAGCTAATTATTATATAGAATATGATTTAGCATCTCACAATACAACAATTCATAAAATTAATGCGGAGCCGAAACCAAAAGCTATTGACATTTCTTTTGATGACGCAAAAGCTAAAACCAAGGATTTAGTCTATAAAAGTGTTGATAGCAGATCTATTGCAGATGTAGGTTTAGGGACATTTTTATCGGGAGGTGTCGATTCTTCTATTATTTCACTTTGTTTAGCACAATCTACAGATAAAAAAATAGATACATTTTCTATTGGATTTAAAAAAGCATCTTATGATGAGACTGATAAATCTAGAGTGGTTGCAGATATGGTAAATAGTAATCATCATGAATTTATTATTGATGAAGACGATCTTAAAAACAACATCCACGAAATTTTAGTCAATTTTGATGAACCTTTTTCAGATACAGCTGCACTTCCAACACATTTACTTTCAGAAAAAACTAGAGAACATGTTACAGTTGCATTAACTGGTGATGGTGGTGATGAAGTTTTTGGAGGTTACAACAAGTACTACATAGGTAAAATGAACAACAGATATACTGGAGTCGTACCTAAAGGCATACATAAAACGATTGCTGGTTTAAGTAATAAATACCTGATTAATAAGGACGATACAAGAGGTAAAAAATTTCAGATTAATAAATTATTAAATGCTATTGATTATGAAGGTGATTTTTATTGGGATATTATTTCTTTAGCAAACACTAGCTCTCAGCTTGAAGAGATTATGTCTCCTGATTTTTATGATTCTAATATTTTTCAAGAATACAAAGATGTTTTAGGCAAACAAAAAATCACATCACTAACTGATTTTAGATTGGTAGATAAAATCTTAAGTTTAGAAGGAGGCATGTTAACCAAAGTAGACAGAACTAGTATGATGACGTCTTTAGAGTGCAGAGCACCTTTTCTAAATAAAGAGCTATGGGAATTTGCAAATACTTTGCCTGAAGATTATTTAATGAAAGGATGGAACAAAAAGCACATTCTTAAAGAAGCATTTAGAGATCAATTCCCAGCAGAATTCTTAGAAAAAAGTAAAAGTGGATTTGGTTCACCAACTGGTGATTGGTTAAGACAAAGTCTTAGAAAAGAAATAGAAAGCTATATAGAGCCTGAGTTATTGAAATCTCAAGGCATATTTAATATTGAGGTAATTACTAAATTGGTTCAAGATCATTTAGACAGTAAAAAGGATAGTACATTTAGAGTATGGTCATATTACTGTTTCCAAAAATGGTACAAATTTAATTTCCTTAAACAAAACTAAATCAAAATGGAGAAAAAAAGAATTTTACTTATAGCATCTTATGATGGCTCTCTCATTAGGTTTAGAGGTGATTTTATTAAGAGTTTAGTAGGTAATGGATTTGAAGTATTTACAGCTGCACCTGGTTATACAGAAAACTTCTATGAAGAAATTAAAGCTTTAGGAGCAACACCCTTAGAGTTTAATTTACAACGTACAGGACTAAATCCCTTCAAGGATTTTAAATCCATATTAGAGTTAAAATCTTTAATGAAAGATCATAAAATAGACCTCGTTTTTCCTTACACGGTAAAACCTGTAATCTATGGTTCTATAGCGGCCAACATGTCTAAAGTTCCTGTGATTTCATTAATTACAGGTTTAGGTTACACGTTTACGGGTCTAACAGCTAAGGCAAGACTGTTACAACGAATCAATGAAACTTTATATAAACTATCTATTAGAAAAAATAAGGTTATTGTGTTTCAAAACAAAGACGATCACCAATTATTTGTAGACAGAAAAGTAATATCAAAACAACAAAAAGTTGATTTTGTAAGTGGTTCTGGCGTTAATTTAGATCAATTTTCATTTAAAGAGAAAAACGCTTCTGATAAAGTAAGTTTTCTATTAGTTGCTCGGTTAATTAAAGAAAAAGGCATCGCTTTATATATGGATGCGGCTAAAATATTAAAAGCCAAATATCCTAAAACAGAATTTCATTTAATAGGTATACCAGAAACATCTCCTTCAGCAATTAGTATTGATGAAATTAATGATTTACACAAAAAAGAGATTATTGTATTTCATGGGCCTCAAAATAATATTCCAGAACACTTAAAACAAAGAGATATCTTTGTACTTCCTAGTTATTATAGAGAAGGTTTACCAAGAACTACTCTAGAGGCTTGTGCAAGTGGTAACCCAATTATTACAACCGATTCTGTTGGTTGTAGGGAATCTGTAAAAGAAGGTGTTAATGGTTTTTTAATAGAAACACAAAATCTTGATGCTTTAGTAAAACCCATGGAATTCTTTATTACTAACCCTGAAAAAATCAAGGAAATGGGAATAAATAGTAGAAAATATGCTGAAGAACGATTTGATGTTAATATCATCAATAATGATTTAATTAACTTAATTAAAAGAGAACTTTAAATATCATTGACGAATTCTAAGAATGAAAACTAAATATGGTAAAATAGACAGACTTTCTATTATTGTCATAATAATTGTAGTTATTGGAGTTTTAAGTTCTTTTTTCGATTTTGGTATTCTATCTGTATTTTTTAGTGTTATAATGCCTATAGTTTTTATTGTTAATGGTGTTTTAGCAATATATGGTGTTTTTAAAAAGAACTATTTCTATCTTATTGGTATTGCACTATTTTTTATTAACTATAATTTCTTTTTCCAATTTTCCAATAACAAAGATCTTGAAGTTAAAGATTCAATCAGTATTTTAACTTACAACGTAAGGGGTTTTAAAAATTATGATTCCATTAAGACTAATGAATATGATTTTACTAAAATCATAAAATTCATAGATTCTGTTGATGCAGATATCTTAGTATTGCAGGAGTCGTCTTATAAAGAAGGCAAAAAAATTGAACAATACCCTTATGTGTTTCTAGGTTATAGAGAAAAGGTTAATAAATCACTTCTTACCATATACTCTAAATATCCAATAATTAATAAAGGTTATATTGACTTTGAAGACACAAAGAATAATACAATTTATGCCGACTTAAAAGTAAAACAAGATACCATAAGAATTTATAACTCTCATCTTCAGTCTTATGTTGTTACTCCAAATACGCTTACTAATAAGTTCAATCATAATTGGAATAGTTTAAATAACACAATTTCAATACAAGTAGAACAAGCCAATCTTATTAAAAATCACGCTAATGCATCTGGAAAAAACAATATTATATGTGGAGATTTTAATGCCACTCCATACAGTCAAACTTATAGAACACTAAAAAAAGGTTTAAAGGATTCTTATTTAAGTAAAGGATCTGGATTTGGCAAAACATACTCCTTTCATAACTATCCATTACGACTAGATTATTTTCTCTTTAATCAAAAAATTGAAGTGATAAAACACGAAAATTTTGATTTAAACTTATCTGATCATGAACCTTTATATGTTAGGTTTAAGATTTAATAACATATTCAACGTATAAAAATAATTATACAATAGCGTTATTTCATAAAACTTCTAAAAGGCCAAAAAACTATAACTAATAATTTAACTATAAAAGAATCAATAGACTTTAAATACACTTTAAGTGGGTAATCTAGGTATGTTGATGATCTAAGTGTAACATATAAGGATTTTAAAAAGAACATAGGAGACTTAAAAAAATACTTTTTAAAAAACCAATTGTATTCTGCTAAGCCATTTAGTACTGAGCCAAAAGCACTCCGAGCAGTCATTGGTGTATTCATAATAGACCCCTCTACTCCAACATGATAAATCCGAAGCGCTTTGTTAACACATTTAGTTAAAAAACCATTCCTTGCCACAGTATTCCAAATAATGCTTTCTGGAATAAACCCATAGTTAAGCATATTAGGGTTTATAGTTATGCTCCTTAGAACATCTGTTTTAGTAAAACCCCATTTTTCACCAGATATTTGTTTAGTGATCCATGCTTCAAAAGTGTTGCAATAAAAAGGATCTTCAGGAAATAATTCTCCAACACGGTTTCCATATTGGTCAACACACTGCACTGTTACTGCTGCTACTTTAGACTTTAACTCTTCAGGTATATCTTCATATTCACTATTAAATGTTTCAAGCGCATTAGTATAACACTCATCATCACCATCAAATGGAAGCAAAAATTCACCTTTAGCCAAATCTATTGATTGAATAAAACAACTCATCTTATGTTTATTCTCTATGTTATTAACATAATGAATATTAAGAGGTGAGCTTTCTATAATTTTAGTAATAACTTCATGAGACTTATCAGTCGATGCGTCATTAATTACTAACCATTCAAAATCTTTAAATGTTTGATTTAATAATGACTCATGTACTTTTTTAATTGATTTCTCACAGTTATAAACGGGTGTAAATACAGTAAACTTATATTTATAAGATATTGATGGTTGCTTTTTATAAAACGGCATTAAGTCCTTAAAATCCATAGTAAATGATATTATTTCTGAGTTATAGATTTATACTCAAAAAAAGAAGTTTAACAATTCTAACTATTTTAATTAGGTTTTATAATTGGTCAAAACACTATAAGTGCTCAAATTGTTATGTTAATTTAAAATTAAATCGAATTTATTGGTTAATACTTATACCAACAACAATAATAGATAAAAAGATTAAAATAAACTTTAAAAGAACATTCTAAGCCACTCTACCTTTGTTTGCAGTAAAACGAAATTATATATTAAATTTTAATATAAGGGAATCCCTCATTTTCTTTTTGTTTTTAGAAAAATGAATATTAGGATATCATAATAAATACTTGCTAAGTAAGAATAATCACAAGAAAAGTTTAAATACGTATTCTAACGGTAATGGAACTGATTTAGTTAAGTTTTAAATTTATAATTACTTGAACACTAATATCAAAAATAAAATTAGTTTATTTGTACTGTTTTGAGAATAATAACAAACAGAAAATGACAAAGATATACTCATTATTTATTAAACGCTTAATTGATTTTTTAGCTGCATTAATAGGTTTAATTCTAATTTCTCCAATATTTTTGGTACTCATTATTATATTAAGTATATCTAATAATGGTAAACCGTTTTTTTATCAACGCAGAACAGGTAAACATGGTAAACTTTTTACAATTATTAAGTTAAAAACCATGACAGATAAAACCGATGCTAATGGTGAATTACTTCCAGCATTAGAGCGTGTAACAAAAACAGGAGATATTTGTAGAAAATACTCGTTAGATGAAATTCCACAATTACTAAATATTTTAAAAGGAGATATGAGTTTAATTGGTCCTCGCCCACTTCTTCCTGAGTATTTAGAGCACTATAACAAAGAACAAAACAGAAGACATGAGGTAATGCCAGGTATTACAGGATGGGCTCAAATTAATGGCCGCAATACGATTACATGGGAACAGAAATTTGAATACGACGTATATTATGTTGATAATCAGTCATTTTTTTTAGATTTAAAAATACTTTGGCTAACATTTTATAAAGTCATTAAAAAAAGTGACATTAACAGTTCTGAAACTTTAGATATGCCAATGTTTACAGGAACAAAAACTACTCAAGACTAATAACTATATTTTATAAAGTTTATTAAAAAATGATAGAAATTAAGGATAAAGCAGAATGGAATTCTATTTTAAAACAAATAGAAGACTACGATTTTTACCACACTTACGATTATCATAACATTTCTAAAAATGAAGATGAAACGCCTGTATTGTTGACTTATAAGAAAGAAAAAGCAATCATAGTTTTACCTTTATTACTTCGTCAAATACCAAATACAGAATATTATGATCTTACATCAGTTTACGGATATGCAGGTCCGCTTAGTAATGTAGACACAGAAACATATAATTTTGATGATTTTAAGGCCGCTTTTAATACTTATTTAGAAGCAAAGAATATTGTGTCTGTATTTAGCCGATTACATCCTTACATCCAACAAGATAAAATATTAGAGAATTTAGGTGATACAGTTAGTTTAGGTGATGTTGTTAATATTGATGTGTCTTTACCAATTGAGCAATCTCGCATGGCTTATGGAAAATCTAATAAAAACCAAATTAATAAGCTAAGAAAACAGTGCGAAGTAGTAAAAGCTGAAACCGAAGAAGAAATTCTAGAATTTGTAGATATTTACTATGAAAACATGAAACGTCTTGATGCTAAAGAAAGTTATTTCTTCAGTAAAGAGTATTTCCTTAACTTCATGAATATTACTGATTTTGATACAGATATCCTATTAGTTAAACATTTAGAGTCTAACGAATTTGTTGCGGGTTCTATGTTTGTTAAAACCAAAAACATAGTCCAATATCACTTATCTGGTACACGTACAGAACATTTAAGATTAAAACCTTCAAAACTATTCTTAGATGAAATGAGACTACAAGCCACAGAACAAGGTTATAAAGTTTTTAATTTAGGAGGTGGATTAGGAAGCGAGCACGATTCATTATTTGAATTTAAAGCCTCTTTTTCAAAAGATTTTAGAACTTTTAAAGTTTGGAAACACATTGTTAATCAGATGGTTTACGATCAGTTATCTCAATTTAAAAATGAGACCGACTTCTTCCCTAAATATCGATCTTAAAAATTTAATTAGAGTACAATTTAACTTCATTTAAAACTCAGAACTTAAATTTTATCTAGGAGTATCTTCATATTATAAGATAAGTAAAGACAATGTTCTAATTTATAAAAGAAGGACTTAATATTAGTCATCAACCGCATAATCTAGTTAATTTAAGTGTAATTACTTAAAAACCTTAAGTTATATCGATGCTTTTCATCTGATTTTTATACACTTAAGAATAGTAAAATTCTTATATATCGTGTAATTTTTACAGTTTGTCGTAAATTATTATTTTTGTTTCATGGTTTAAATTATTAGGACTTATATTAGCCATCTGTAATGCAATTAATTAACGGGTCCCAAACACCTTTAAATTATAACCTTTAGGTACTAACTTAAAGCATTAACCTATGAATGAAAAAATATGGCTCTCATCACCACACATGAGTGGTAATGAACAATCTTACGTAAAAGAAGCATTTGATACTAATTGGGTAGCTCCACTAGGACCAAACGTTAACAACTTTGAAAATGATTTAAAATCTTATTTAAAAGAAGACTGCCATGTGGCTGCATTAGCTTCTGGTACGTCCGCACTACATCTGAGCCTAATATTACTAGGTGTTAGTCATGGTGATGAAGTTATCTGCCAAAGTAAAACGTTTTCTGCATCTGCAAATCCTATAGTATATCAAGGTGCTACACCTGTTTTTGTAGATAGTGAAAGAGACACATGGAACATGTGCCCTATTCAATTAGAAATAGCTATTAAAGATAGAATAGAAAAAGGAAATAAACCTAAAGCGATTATTGCCGTTCATTTATACGGTATGCCTTACAAGGTTACTGAAATTAATGATATTGCTTCAAAATACAACATTCCTGTAGTAGAAGATAGTGCAGAATCGTTAGGAAGCACATATAAAGGCAAAAACTGCGGCACATTTGGTGAATTTTCGATATTATCATTTAATGGTAATAAGATAATAACCACATCTGGTGGTGGTGCTTTAGTATCTAAGACTATAGAAAATAAACAAAAAGCAGTATTTCTAGCTACACAAGCAAGGGATAATGCACCTCACTATTTACACTCTCAAATTGGTTATAATTATAGAATGTCTAACATTGTTGCTGGTATAGGTCGTGGACAAATGACCATATTAGATAGCCATGTAGCCAAGCGTCGTTCTAACCATGAATTTTATGTAAATAGTTTTAAAGAGAATGATAAAATTACATTTTTAAAAGAGCCAGAAGGTTACTTTTCTAATCGATGGTTAAGTTGTATTCTTTTAGATTCAGAAAGCACTAGAGAAGGCTTAAGACTGGCTTTAGAAAAAGAGAATATTGAGTCTAGACCATTATGGAAACCAATGCATCAACAACCGGTATTTAAAGATTCTCCAAGTTATCTTAATGGAGTTTCAGACGAATTATTTGAAAAAGGTTTATGCTTGCCTAGTGGATCAAATTTAACTGATGCTGAATTAGATAGAGTAGTTTCTGCAATAAATACGTATTTTGTAATATGTTAATTCAATTTCTAAATAAAATATCTGAAAAATATGCATCAAAATGGCTTGTACTCCTATTTGATATAGCTATAATAGTTGCTACATTTTTCATGGCCTATTTAATTCGGTTTAATTTTACAATTGAGTTTGACTTTGCAACACTTTTTAAACAAATACCTTATGTAGCTATTATAGCAGCAATTAGTCTTATCTCTGTTGGCTCTTACAAAGGAGTTGTTAGGTTTACAGGTTTTAAAGATATCGTTAATCTCATTATAGGAGCAAATATTTTAGCTACAATACTCATCTGCTGTACTTTTGTAAGTAGAGAGTTTTTTGAAGAAGGTAATATTTTTGATATATCTGGTTCAATTATATATATCCATTTATTACTTAACATCTTATTTTTGATTGGAGCGAAATTGTTTATAAAATCACTTTATATTCATATTACTCAAGATTTTCAATCAATTTCTAATGTCTTAATTTTTGGGGCAGGTAATTCTGGTATGCTTACTTATGATGCCATTCAAAATGACACTAAAAACGGTGTTGAAGTTGTTGGTTTTGTCGATGATGACGAAAGAAAAATAGGTAAAAAAATAAACCTATTAAAAGTATATAATATTGAAGCCATCGACAAGGAATTCATTGAAAAAAATAAAGTTGAAGATGTTATTATTTCAATTCAAAATATAGACCCTTCTCGTTTACTACAAATTACAGGGAATCTTTTTTCGCTGGGACTAAAAGTTAAGATTGTTCCTCCTGTTCAAAGTTGGATTGATGGAGACTTAAGCGTTGGCCAAATAAAAGAAGTTAAGATTGAAGACCTTTTAGGAAGAGATCCAATAAGTATAAAAAATCCGGATTTAGAAGAACAGTATGATAATAAAGTCATACTAATTACTGGTGCAGCTGGTTCAATTGGAAGTGAAATCTGTAGAAAAGTTAGTCTCTACAATTACAAAAAGTTAATCCTAGTAGATAATGCAGAATCAGCACTTTATGATATTCAACAAGAATTTAGACAACAAGGCTTAGAGAATATTGAAGCCATTGTTGCCGATGTCCGTAATAGAACCCGAATAGACCAAATATTTAATCAATATAAGCCTAAAATTGTTTTTCATGCTGCCGCATATAAGCATGTACCTTTAATGGAGAACAATCCTTTTGAAGCGGTTAGTGTTAATATTGGTGGGACTAAAAACGTAGCAGATATTGCTGTAAAACACAGTGTAGATAAGTTTGTTTTAATCTCAACAGATAAAGCAGTAAACCCAACAAATGTTATGGGTGCTACAAAACGAATTGCAGAGCTTTACGCTACATGTCTTAAAGGTAAAGGTCACACAAAGTTTATTACCACAAGATTTGGAAATGTTTTAGGATCAAATGGTTCTGTAATACCTTTATTTAAAAAGCAAATTGAAAAAGGTGGACCGTTAACTGTTACGCACAAAGACATTACACGCTATTTTATGACAATACCAGAAGCTTGTCAGCTTGTTTTGGAAGCTGCAGCTATGGGTAATGGTGGTGAGATTTTTGTCTTTGACATGGGAGAACCTATAAAGATATTTAACTTAGCAACCAATATGATTATTCTTTCTGGTTTGCGCTATCCTGAAGATATTGATATAAAAATCACGGGATTAAGGCCAGGTGAAAAAATATATGAAGAATTACTAGCTGATGGTGAAAACACAAAGAAAACTTACCATGAAAAAATAATGATTGCAAAATCAAGACATGTTGATATTGTTAGTGTAGAAAATCAAATTAATAAACTTACCACTATTAATTCTTTAACACAGCCTTTAGAAATAGTATCTTCGATTAAATTTTTAATACCAGAATATATTTCTAATAATTCTACTTATGAAGTATTAGACATAAAAAAATAACCCATTTTTAGGAAACCTATAAATTGACTCAAATGAAAACACGTATTCTTATTATATCGATTTTAGCAATAATTACCGCTACTTCTTGTGCATCTAGAAAAGACTTAGTCTATTTTCAAGACGAACCTTTAGAAGAAGGACAACTAAAATCTGAACCAACACAATTAATCTATAAACCAGATGATATTTTAACTATAAACGTTTCTGCTTTAGATCCAGATACTGTAAGACCTTTTAACCTACCTACAGTATCCAATAATTCAGCAGATTTAAGAAGCGCTCAAGGTTCTTTACAGCAACAAACTTATTTAGTAGATTATAACGGTAATATTGAATTTCCTGTTTTAGGAACCATAAAGGTTGAAGGTCTTACACGTTCGGATTTAACAGCATTATTAGTTGACCGTATTAAAGAAATGGCTAACGATCCTATTGTAAATGTGAGATTAGTCAATTTTACAATTACAATTATAGGCGAAGTTGGTAACCCTGGAACATTTACTATGCAAGATGAAAGAGTTACGCTTATAGAGGCTCTAGGTTATGCCAATGATTTAACTATATTTGGTAAACGTAAAAATGTTAAATTGATAAGAGAAATAGATGGTAAAAAGAAATTTGCTAATATTGACTTAACCTCAATAAATACAGTAAATTCACATCTTTATTATTTGCAACAGAATGATGTAATTTATGTTGAACCAAACAATGCTAAAATTAGATCTTCTACATACAACCAAAATAATAGTGTATTAATTTCTGCAATAGGAACATTAACAACCGTATTAGCTGTCTTTTTAATAAAATAGTATCAATTAAAATCTTTTATGGAATCCAAACCTATTTCTAACCCTAATGAAATTAGACAAAGTGTAGATTTATTTCTTTCTCATTGGAAATTATTGCTTTTCTGCTGTGTTGTGGCTCTTTTTCTTGGCTATACGTATTTACGCTACACAACGTACCAATACAGCGCTAGTGCCACAATTAAAATAAGAGACGAAAAACAATCTCAAAAATTAGAAACTAACAACGAAGCTTCAGGTCAAGGTCTTTTTTCTGATGGAACAAACAAAATTAAAGATGAAATTGAAACTATACAATCAAGAACTTTAATCGAAAATGTTGTAAAAGAATTAAAACTTAATATTAGATGCTTCGCAGAAGGTAGTATAAAGGAACGTGAAATCTATTCTAACCCACCCGTAAAGCTAAGTTTTTTTGCTAATGATTCTGTTATATATAATGTGGATACAACACTTTATATTAAAGTAAAATCACCTACTCAATTTTTAGCATTCAAAAATGAAGGTAAATCTCTTATAGATAGAGATGAACAAAAAGGCAAGTCTTATGAATTTGGATCTAGAATTAAAACAGGATTTGGTGATATTGTATTAATTCCAAATGTTGGAAACTACGCACCAATAATTGGTAGTAATTTAAAAATATCGATCACCTCAGTTCGTAATATTGTAAACAATTATCAACAAAAAATAAAAGTATCTACCGAAACAGGATCGAGTGTTATTAAATTAGATTTAAAAGATAGTAACTCTTACAAAGCTACAGATATTTTAAACCAACTTATAGAAGAGTATAATAAAGATGTGTTGTTAGACAAGGAAGCTGTTGTGAAGTCTACATCAGACTTTATAAACAATAGATTGGTACAAGTCTCGTCTGAATTAGAAAAAGTGGACTATACTGCTGAAGAGTTACAACAAAAAAATAGTCTTACTGCATTAAGCTCTCGAGCGGATCTCAACCTTCAAACTAGTCAACATATCCAATCAGAAATATCTTCTACTGTAAATAGTATCCAAAGGATTGCCTATTTAGAAGAAGAGATTTCAGGTGATAACCCTAATGATTTACTGCCAGAAGATATTGGTATTGGAGATTCTAACACATCACAGGTTATAAAAAAGAATAATGAGTTAGTAGCAGAACGCGATAGACTTCTAAAAAATTCTACGGACAAAAACCCTACTGTTATTCAATTAAATAATCAGATAGCTTCCTTAAAAACAAATCTAAAAAACTCATTAAAAAATATTAAAGCCACATCTCAGCTTACTTTAAATAATTTAAATAGAGAAAATTCTAGAATTCAAGGAAGATTATATTCTGCACCTACAAAAGAGCGTCAATTTAAAGATATAAAAAGACAACAAGATATTAAGGAATCTCTTTTCCTTTATTTATTAGAGAAAAAAGAAGAGTCTGCTATTAGACTTGGTATGTATGCTCCTACTGCTAAGATTGTAGATAGAGCTTATTCTTCACATAGTCCAATAGCTCCAAACACAATGATTGTATATATCGCATCATTGATTTTGGGTATGGGTATTCCAATAGCTTTCATTTATATAGCTGATCTTCTAAATACTAAACTTTATAGAAAAGAGGATTTAATGGCCATATTAAATATTCCTTATTTGGGAGATATACCAAAAAGTTCTAAAAAACAAAAATTAGTAAAAAAGGTTGATTATTCACCAAAAGCTGAAGCATTTAGAATTGTAAAATCTAATATAGATTTTATGTTAAGAAATATTAAAGGCCGTTCTAAAAAATTATTTATAACATCTACTGTACCTCAAGAAGGTAAATCTCATACGAGTACTAACCTAGCATCGTCAATCGCCTATGCTGGTAAATCTGTTCTTTTAGTTGAAACAGATATTAGAGTACCAAAAATTTTAGATTATTTAGGACTTGAAACTCAACAACAAGGGCTTTCAGACTATATAGCAGATACATCTTTAAAACCTGAAGATGTAGTTATTAAGCATAAAGACAATAAGTTTTTAGATATTATTCCATCTGGAACAATTCCTCCTAATCCATCGGAGTTATTAATGAATGATAGAATTGAAGAGTTATTTAATCATTTCGACACCAAATACGATTACATTATAGCAGACACTTCTGCTGTTGGTATTGTTAGTGATACATTACTTATTTCGCATTTAGCTGACATGTTTGTGTATGTGGTTAGTGTAGATAAAATAGATAAACGATTATTAAAACATGTTGCAGAGCCATTGCATAAGGAACAACGATTACCTAACATGACCATGTTATTAAACGGTATTAAAGTAGGCAAAAAAGGATATGGTGGCTATGGTTATGGCTATGGTTACGGAAACAATCCTTTAAAAAAGAAAAAATGGTATCAGTTTGGTAAATCATAATTTATACTACTAATAAGAAAGCCACTACTGAAGTAGTGGCTTTCTTATTTTACTTTAAAATATCGTAATTATTTAATCAAAGTTTACGTCTTTTTCTTTCCGCTTTTAAAAGTGATAACTCTCTACTAGTTTGTCCAGCTACAGATGTATTCTCTTCTGCTCTTCTTATTAAATAAGGCATAACATCTTTCACAGGACCAAAAGGAATATATTTAGCTACGTTATAACCTTCTGCAGCCAAGTTAAAACTAATATGATCACTCATGCCATATAATTGTCCGAACCACACATTATTATCTTGTTTTGAGATATTAAGAGTCTCCATTAATTCTAAAGCTAAATAGCAACTAGCTTCATTATGCGTACCTATAAATACAGAAATTTCTTTTAAATTATTAAGAATATAACTTAGTGTTTCATTAAAATTATCATCGGTTGCTTTTTTATTTTCACAAATTGGCGAATCGTATCCTTTATCTAGCGCTCTTTCTCGTTCTTTTTCCATGTACGCTCCCCTAACTATCTTCATACCAATTTTAAAACCATTAGCCTTTGCGCGCTGGTGTAATTGTTTTAAGTAATCTAAACGATCCCATCTATACAATTGTAGCGTGTTATAAACTACTGTAACATCCTTATTATAACGCTGCATCATCTCTTCTACCAAATCATCGGCTGCAGTTTGCATCCAACTCTCTTCAGCATCAATTAATACTTCTACATCTTTTTCTTTTGCAAGTTTGCAAACCGTATCAAAACGAACTACTATCCTGTTCCACTCAGCTTCTTCTTCTTCCGTTAATTCAACACCTTCAGTCTTTTTCTGATACAATAAAAAACGACCAAACCCTGTTGGCTTAAACACCACTATAGGCATCGCCTCTCTTTCGTCACAGAAATTAATGATTTTTAATATTTTCTCTAATGCATTATCAAACTGATTTTCCACAGATTTACCCTCTACAGAATAATCTAAAACAGAACAAACCCGTTCTGTATATAATTTATCTATAACAGACAGACAATCGTCTTCATTTACTCCTCCACAAAAATGATCAAAGACAGTAGCGCGAATTAGTTTTTCGACAGGTAAATGGGCTTTTAATGCAAAATTAGTCGCTGCAGTTCCTATGCGAACCAAAGGTTCAGAAGAAATCATTTTAAACAAAAAATAGGCACGTTCTAGTTCAGAGTCTGACTTTAATGTAAAAGCTGTATCTGTGTTTTCAAAAAGAGAGTGATTAATCATTAGCTAAATAATATATCTACAAATATATTTATTATTAGCTTTACTTTTTTTTAAAAAAAGGAAGTATTTTCACATTAAAATTTAGAGAAGATCTATCATGAAGTCAATTTCAACAAATAACGCTACAGTATTTTTTAATTCAGAAGTATATACAGAGTTAAATAACTATATAAAAACGAATAAACCTTCCAAGATATTTATATTAGTAGATACCAATACACATGATTATTGTTTACCTAAATTTTTAGAACGCCTAGAATCTGGTGACATTAACATTGAAGTAATGGAAATGCCTATTGGAGAAGACCATAAAACCATAGATATTTGTACAGGTGTATGGGAAGCATTGTCTGAATATAATGCGGACAGAAAAAGTGTATTAATAAACTTAGGAGGTGGAGTTGTCACGGATTTAGGTGGTTTTGTTGCAAGCACATATATGCGAGGCATTACTTATATTAATATTCCAACGTCATTATTAGCTATGGTAGATGCTTCTGTTGGTGGAAAAACAGGAGTCGACTTAGGATCCCTAAAAAACCAAATTGGTATTATAAATGAAGGTGAAATAGTTGGTGTAGATACCTCCTTTTTAGATACACTTCCGCAAAACGAAATGGTTTCCGGATTTGCCGAAATGTTAAAACATGGTTTAATTTACGATACAGCGTATTGGAACACGTTAACACACCTTGAAAACTTAGATCTTTCAGATTTAGACCAACTAATTTATGAGTCTATTGTTATTAAAAATAAGGTTGTTACATCTGATCCTAAAGAACAAGGCCTAAGAAAAATATTAAATTTTGGACATACTTTAGGCCATGCCATAGAAAGTTATTTTTTAGAAAATGCAGACAAAACACCTTTATTACACGGAGAAGCTGTTGCTATTGGCATGCTATTAGAAACGTATTTATCTACTAAGGTTTGTGGATTAAGTACCCAAGAATTAGAAATAATATCGGAAGGTATTTTAAAAACGTTTTCAAAAGTTGAAATAAATAAAAATGATCAAAAACACATCATAGAATTATTACAATACGACAAGAAAAATAGCCATGGCATCGTAAAATTTGTACTTCTTGAGGCTATCGGACAACCAAAAACTGATTGTATTGTTAGTGACGCACTTATCACAGAAGCTTTTGATTATTACGCAAACTAAAGGTAACGTTCTTTTATCACTTGGTTGTGATGATTCTCATGACCTGTTAAAATATAACCTATAGCTCTTACAGAGATTGGAGAACCACTTGCCTCACCTATTTGCTCTAAAGTCTCAGCATCAAAACTATTAAACAATGCAATAGATGCATGCCTTACCGCTTTGTATTCGTCAAGTATACTCTCTAAAGAGCGCTTGGTTGCTTTAGCGGTTATTGCAAAATCGTCTTGCTCATAACCAGGTAAAGGGGTTTTATCTAGCCTTGCAATACGTAAGGCTCTATAAGTAAAAATGCGCTCTGTATCAATAATATGAAGTAAAACATCTTTTATAGTCCATTTACCTTCCGCATAAGAATAATCATGCTTTTCTTCAGTAATACCGTTATAAAAAGACACTACTGAATCTAAATTTTGCTTTAAACTTTCAATGATATTTAAATCAGTAGCATTATCAATATATAACTTATAGTAAGGGTGGAATTCATTAGAATTTAGATTGGTAGAAATCATAGTTTATAAATTAAAAAAGCCCTTATCAATTAAAGTAAGGGCTTTTGTGTATCGTATAATAAATTAATTACAATTCATTAAAAATGGTATGCATTAATCGTTTTTTGTCATTTAAGCTTTCTTCTAGAGAAATCATAGTTTCTGTTCTATAAACACCTTCAATATCATCTAACAAAAAGATAATATCCTTAGCGTGCATAGTATCTTTAGCTCTAATCTTACAGAAGATATTAAATTTACCAGTTGTAATATGAGCAACTGTTACATAAGGAATATTATAAATACGCTCTAAAACAAATTTTGTCTGTGACGTATTTTGAAGATAAACACCAACATAAGCGATGAATGAATAATCAAGTTTTTGATAATCTAATGTTAATGAAGATCCCATAATAATACCTGCTTCTTCCATTTTCTTTACACGAACATGAACTGTACCTGCAGAAATCAATAATTTCTTTGCTATATCAGTAAAAGGAATACGTGTATTATCAATAAGCATATCAAGGATTTGATGATCTACTTCGTCTAATTTAAACTTTGCCATAATTATATAATCTTTAAGGTAAACGCAAAAATAAGACATTTAATTTAACGATTATGTATTTTAAATGAATTATTTTACGGTTTTAGTGAGATTCTTTCATTATTCAGCATTACGAAATCGATTTCGTTACCTAAATTTAACACGGAATTTTCTGTCATTTGCAAAATACGACCATTCGCATTTATTTCTTTATGACCAAACTTTGAATTGGATCTAGAAATTTCAGAAATTTTAGGTATAAATTGTATTTCACCATTAATCAAAACTTCATCGTACTGAATAGCAATATCCACTAAATTACTATCCGATTCATTTAGCTTTGCATTCCTTATAATTATATCATAAAAACACTTTTCGTTTTCAGGAATATCAAAATAAGCTTTATAATTCACTTCAGTTACACCTTTACTAATTGAATCGAGACCTTTTAAAATAGCAATAAACATTAAACGCCTTACTTCTTCCCTATCATAGTCATTAGCAAAATGACCAGCTTCATATAATAACGTTGGTACTCCAAAATTCTGAAAGGTATCACCAACACAATTCAGATTAAACCCATCATCATATCGACCTATATTATTAGGAATTTCATTCTGTAACATTGCATTTAATTCTCCAATAATGGCCATGGCTACTTTTCTATTGGGAGTTAGTAATCGCTCTTTGTCTTGAGCAGGAGACAAAAACGACAGTGTCGCCACATTATTAATTTCTCCGGCACTAAAAATAGTTCGCTGCCCGTGAAGATTAAAACAAAAATCAGGTTTAAAATTATTATACACTTCTCTTAGCACCTTACTTTCTGGTTGAGATAAATCTTGTGCATCCCTATTTAAGTCTACAAGGTTAGCATTTATACGTGTATATCTTTCCGCTCCATCAGGATTTAATATAGGAATAACTACCAAAGTGCATTTATTAAGAATGTGCTCTGTGATCTTACTACCGTTTTTAAATAAATTAAAACAATCAAAAAGAGCTTTTGTCGATGTAGATTCGTTACCATGCATTTGAGACCAAAGTAATATTTTGATTGGACCATTACCAAATTTTAAACTATAAATTGGTCGTTCTTCTACCGATAATCCGATCCTTGAAATTATATATTCAGGAAATTTATTGAAGCATTTTTCAATGTGAGAATTGGTGATATAACGACCAAATAATTCGGGTGTTTTTACTGATGCAAATACATCATTCAAAAGCTCTAAATTCATATTATAATTTTGATGTTACAAATGTAATCATTTGATTTTTTACAATTGTAAACAACTGTATTTTGCAAATATGTTACAATAGTAAACAAATAGCATTCTCCAACCTAAGCTAATCAGTATTATTAAGTATAGAAAAATATCACGGATAATTTAAGGTCATAAGATATTATTTATCAGTTAATTAAACCAATTAATCAAACTAAAAGTTTAATTATCACGAGTCATATATAAAATATGTAACACTTATATCAATACTATTTGTTACATTTGTAACGTTATATATTTTAACTCATAGTTTACAATGATAAACTCCCCTGAATTTACAGAAAGACTACAAAAAGTGATAGACTTTTACAGCGAAACAGCTTCTAGTTTTGCTGAAAAAATTGGTGTACAGCGCTCTAGTATTTCTCATATTTTATCTGGCAGAAATAAGCCAAGTTTAGACTTTGTAATGAAGGTACTTCACTCCTATCCTGAAGTAGAATTATATTGGCTAATGAATGGCAAAGGGAATTTCCCAAACACATCTAAAATATCAGAAGCTCCAGTTTCTATTCCATCCAAGTCAATTTCCAAACCACAAACTTCCATTCCAAAAACAGACTCCATTCCTAGTTCTGATTCTGAAATTGAAAAAATTGTTATTTTTTATAAAGACGGCACTTTTAAGAGTTACCATCCGTAATTTTTATTAGGCTATTTATTATCTTTGTAAAAAGATTAAAATGAAAGTCTTATCCGTACTACTACTATTAATATTATTAACAAGCTGCTATTCTATTGAAAGAGAATGTTCAGATTTTAAAACGGGTACTTTTGAGTTCTCTTATACTATTGATGGTGTTGAGCAAACGAGTAAATTTAAAAGAACAGAAAACTACAATATAGATTATCATAATGGTATTGCAGATTCTTCTTCAGTGCGCTGGATTAATGATTGCGAATTCATACTTAAAAAGTTACATCCTACTAGTAATTCAGAAAAGGATGCTATTCATATGAAAATCCTATCTACCTCAGAAAACTCTTATACTTTTGAATATAAACTTGCTGCAAAAAGACCAAACAAACCTTTAAATGTTGAAAAAGGTGTGGCAACTAAAATAGATTAGCCTTATGCTAGATTTTCTGCTGACTTCCGATGCTATTATGGCATTATTAACCTTAACGTTTTTAGAGATTATACTTGGCATAGATAATATTGTATTTATTTCTATTGCTGCAAATAAATTACCAGAACACCAAAGAGGTAAAGCGACTAATGTCGGGTTGCTTCTTGCTATGATTCAGCGTATAATATTATTATTCTTTGTGTCTTTTTTAGTTGGACTAAGCGAGCCTTTCTATTCTATTAAAACGAGTTGGTTATCGGTTGGGATTAGTTGGCAAGCAATAATACTATTTGCTGGTGGCTTGTTTTTAATTTACAAAAGCACTTCTGAAATTAGAGAAAAAGTAGAAAACCCTTCTCATGATGAAGACCAAGTAAAATCGAAACCAATTAAATCATTAAGTAATGCCGTTGTGCAAATAATGGTCATTGATTTTATTTTTTCAATAGACTCAATACTTACAGCTGTAGGTATGACTAATGGCTTACATCCAAATCATAATTACACGCTTATCCTAATGATTATTGCTGTAATAATATCAATTGGTATAATGATAGGCTTCGCAAATCCAATTAGAAAATTTATTGACACTCATCCAAGTGTTCAAATTTTAGGATTAGCCTTTTTAATTCTTATAGGCTTTATGCTTATCACAGAAGCTGCACATTTATCTGAAACAGAACTATTCGGTAAAACCGTTGGAGCGATTCCTAAAGGCTACTTATATTTTGCTATTGCCTTTTCGATTTTTGTCGAATTTATTAATTTCAAAACCGTTAAAAAGAAATCTTAAGCAACAAAGAAATCATTAAAAATATTATTTTTAAAATAGCGTCACCTGCCCTTTATCATCAATATCTAAATCCTGATCATCAACATCATCTTTTTTAACTATTGTCTTTGGCTCAGATTCATTTTTAATGTTTTCAGAACTAGTTTCCGAAGTGTTAATGGTTTCCTCATCAACAACTTCTAACTCATCTGCATGCACTTCTTCTGGTTCTTCATAAGGCAATGGGTCTAATAAATTAATTTGATTTATCTTATCCTTAGTCAACTGATTACCAAGAGCATTAATTCCTTTCACTGAAATAAATTCTTCAAGATTAACTTCTAGATTTGGCTTGCGCTCTTTACCACGTTCTTTGGTAAATTCTACATCTGCCACAGGTCTCCAATCCGTAGAAACAATCTCCAATTGTGAATCTGCATGATCAGAAATAAAAGACTCCTCTTTCCCTTCTTGCTCTATTAAAAAACGCTTAACATAATATCGTTCTTTTTCACCATCATAATATATAGCAGAAATTGGTTTTTTAGGAATCCATTTTTCCAAAACAATCATATCACTATCAAAATGAGTCGATAATTCTGGGATGATGCATTTAACCATTCCAGATTGATTTATTATAAGCAATCTATCCTCTCCTCTAAATTCTCCAATCAACTCTCCTCTTTCATCAACATTTAATCGCTGAACCGTATCATCGAACCAGATTTTACGTGGCTTAAGAGTAGATACACCTCTTTCTTTTAATTCAACACGTTTAATAGCATGTTTTGTTACGCGATTACCTTTAGATGCTCTTCCTTTAATTAGCACATCTGCAAAATCTAAATCCCATTTCAATTTCTTAATTCCACCTACTTGACGTAACAAAATAGTAACTACTTCAGCTTCTCCATTTGGATTAGCAGAAAAATACCAAAGCGCAGAACCTTTACTTCCATTAGTTAAATCATATTCACGATCTCTGGTTATACTAGTTACTGCAAATCGTTTTACGTAAGACGGTCCGCCTTTACCATCGCGATAAATCATATTGTAGACTGTACGTTTGTCTTTTTTCTTAAAGACAGCTACATGGATGATATTCTTACCAATAAAAGTTTTAGAATCTACCTTTGTCACCATCATAACGCCATCGTTGGTAAACACAATAATATCATCGATATCACTACAATCACAAACATATTCGTCTCGTTTTAACGCAGTGCCAATGAAGCCTTCTTCTCTATTAACATAAAGCTTTGTATTTCGAATGACAACTTTAGTAGCATCAACATCCTCAAAGACTCTTATTTCTGTCTTACGCTCTTTTCCTTCACCATATTCTTTTTTCAATCTTTCAAAATACGCTATAGCATAATCGATTAGATTAGCTAAGTGATGTTTTACTTCAGCGATTTGATCTTCTAAAGCATCAATCTTTTGCTGTGCTTTATCGATATCAAATTTAGATATACGCTTAATTCTAATTTCTGTTAAACGTGTAATATCTTCAACTGTAATAGCACGTTTTAAATGTTTAATATGCGGTTGAAGTCCTTTATCTATAGCGCTAATAACTCCATCCCAAGTTTCCTCTTCCTCAATATCACGATAGATTCTTTTTTCAATAAAAATACGCTCTAATGACGCAAAATGCCATTGCTCTTGAAACTCACCAAGCCTTATTTCTAATTCACTCTTAAGAAGTTGAACTGTATTATCAGTTGAGCGACGCAACATTTCAGTAACACCTACAAAATACGGCTTGTTATCTTCAATAACACAACCCAATGGAGAAATTGACGTTTCACAACTCGTAAAAGCATACAATGCATCTATTGTCTTATCTGGCGATAAACCAGAAGGTAAATGAATTAAGATTTCTACTTCTGCAGCTGTATTATCTTCAATTTTCTTAATCTTAATTTTCCCTTTATCATTCGCTTTAAGAATAGAATCTATAAGCGAAGATGTTGTAGTACCAAAAGGAATCTCTGTAATGACGAGTGTATTCTTGTCTCGCTGAGAAATTTGTGCTCTAACTCTAACTTTACCGCCTCTTAAACCATCATTATAGTTTGTAAAATCTGCAATTCCGGCAGTGGGAAAATCTGGTAAAATAGTGAATCGTTTGCCTTTAAGATGTTTTACAGATGCATCAATAAGTTCTATAAAATTATGAGGCAATATTTTTGTAGATAAACCTACTGCAATACCTTCTCCTCCTTGTGCAAGAAGCAAAGGAAACATTACTGGTAAATTTATTGGTTCTTTACGTCTACCATCATAAGATGCTTGCCATTCTGTAATCTTAGGATTATAAACAACATCTAAAGCAAACTTAGATAAACGAGCTTCAATGTAACGAGATGCTGCTGCCCTATCACCTGTTAATATGTTTCCCCAGTTCCCTTGAGTATCAATTAACAAATCTTTCTGTCCAATTTGCACCATGGCATCTGCAATACTTGCGTCACCATGCGGATGATATTGCATGGTATGACCAACAATGTTTGCTACCTTATTGTAACGTCCATCATCTAAATCTTTCATAGAATGCATTATACGACGCTGCACTGGTTTAAAACCGTCTTCAATAGCAGGTACAGCACGCTCTAAGATTACATAAGATGCATAATCTAGAAACCACTCTTTGTACATTCCGGTAACCTTTGTAATCGTTTCTTGGCTACCATTATCTTCATTTAACAACTCTTCATGTTCTTCTGACATCTATCCTTCTTTATGCTTTATGTTTTGTTTTAAAATTTTGCGTAATGATTGTTTTACGTACTTTAATTTTTTTCGTTTTAAAAGTGTAATATTAAAACGTTCTTTAACAAACGAACCATCACTGTTTTCTATTGCAACCACCAAAACTCTATAAAACAAATAATTATGAATTTTAAAACCCATTAATTTGTGCTTAGAAATTTCTACTTTGTTTTCTCTGTAGTTAATAAAATCCGTTAAGATTAATCCACTATTAGTAATCACAATTTTAGAGCCATCACTATCATATTCAAAATACCTAGCTAAGAAATGAACAATAATAACTGCTAAAATCAAACCCACTAAAATAAACAACGAACTCCCTTCAAATAAATTAATAGAGTTAAAAACGGTAGCTAACAAACCTGCAGCAACTACCAATACAAAATAGATTGAAATTATGGTGTTTTTTACGTTTCGATTATCTGTTCTCATAATGTATCTTCAACAACATCTAATTCAACTTTTAGATTGTCAATTATAAATTCTTGACGTGTAGGTGTGTTTTTTCCCATATAGAAAGATAATAATTCTTCAATAGACATATCCTTATCTAACATTACAGGATCTAAACGAATATCTTCACCTATAAAATGCACAAACTCATCTGGCGAAATTTCCCCTAAACCTTTAAATCGAGTAATTTCTGGTTTTGGCTTCAATTTCTCCATGGCATTTCTTCGTTCTTCTTCAGAATAACAATAAATAGTTTCCTTCTTGTTTCTAACTCTAAACAATGGCGTTTGTAATATATACAGATGACCATCTTTTATAACTTCTGGAAAAAATTGCAAGAAGAATGTTATTAATAATAAACGAATGTGCATACCATCGACATCGGCATCTGTTGCAATTACAACGTTGTTATAACGTAAATCCTCCAGTGATTCTTCAATGTTTAAAGCGGCCTGCAGTAAATTGAATTCTTCATTTTCATAAACAATCTTCTTACTTAATCCATAACAGTTTAAGGGTTTTCCTTTTAAGCTAAAAACTGCTTGAGTGTTGACATCACGAGACTTTGTAATACTACCAGAAGCCGAATCTCCCTCAGTAATAAACAAAGTGGTATCTAAATAGCGTTCATTTTTTATATCACCAAAATGCACACGACAATCTCGTAACTTTTTATTATGAAGACTCGCTTTCTTAGCTCTATCTTTTGCTAATTTTCTAATACCAGATAATTCTTTGCGCTCTCGCTCAGCTTGAAGAATTTTACGCTGAATTTTCTCAGCAGAATCTGGATTCTTATGTAAAAAGTTGTCTAAATATTTCTTTACAAAATCATTAATATAAGTTCTAACCGTAGGCAATTCGCCACCCATATCAGTTGAACCTAATTTGGTTTTGGTCTGACTCTCAAAAACAGGCTCCATCACTTTAATAGCAATCGCAGACACTACAGACTTTCTAATATCCGAAGCTTCATAGCTTTTACCATAAAACTCTCTAATGGTTTTTACTAAAGACTCTCTAAAGGCAGCTAAATGCGTTCCACCTTGTGTGGTGTTTTGACCATTAACAAATGAATGATATTCTTCACTATACTGCGTTTTACTATGTGTTAAAGCGATTTCTATATCATCACCTTTAAGATGAATAATAGGATACAGCATATCTGATTCATTTATATTTTCAGATAATAAATCCTTTAAGCCATTTTCACTAAAATATTTTTCGCCATTAAAAACTATGGTTAAACCTGGATTTAGGTATACATAATTTTTAAGCATTTTAACGATATACTCGTTTCTATACTTATATTTTTTAAAGATAATTTCATCTGGAATAAACGAAACCTTAGTCCCTTTTCTTCTTGATGTATCGTCTAATAAATCTTGGTTGGTAAGATTTCCTTGTTCAAATTCGGCAGAAGCAGATCTTCCATCTCTAGTTGATTCTACCCTAAAATATGAAGACAATGCATTTACAGCCTTAGTACCTACACCATTTAAACCAACTGATTTCTTAAAAGCTTTAGAATCGTACTTTCCACCTGTATTCATCTTAGACACAACATCTACCACTTTTCCTAATGGAATTCCACGTCCATAATCTCTAACTATAACGCGTTCGCCTTGCACAGAAATCTCAATGGTTTTACCTGCTCCCATTACATACTCATCTATAGAGTTGTCTAAAACCTCTTTTAGAAGAATATAAATACCATCATCTGGTGAAGAACCATCTCCTAATTTCCCGATATACATACCTGGTCGCATACGGATGTGTTCTTTCCAATCGAGTGAGCGTATATTATCTTCAGTATAATTAGACTGTTCTGACATAAAAGTTGGTAAAATTTAGATGAAATGCTAATATAAGACTATACCTTAAAACATGAAATAAGGTTGACGTAAAGTAATTAACAATAATGCATTACTATGTTGAGAACATTGATGTTTTGAATAGATAATCTTAAAACTTGATAATTTAGTCTTCTCACGGCTAATTTCTCTAGTTTTTTTTGATAAGCATAAGTTTAATATCTACAAAAAATAGAATAATGCGAAAAACGATATGAAACCATCATTTAGACTACTCCTTTTGATATAAAGACATAAAAACACCTAACTGAGAATAAGTTTTAACCAACTTCCAATGTGTTATTACGTAATTTAACTCTTCATCTTTAGTCTGGTTTTCAATATTTGAAAGCAATATAAATTTATTGGTCTCAAAATTAAATTGAGCATAACGATCCGTTTCTGCTAACATCTTAAATTCTGAATAATCACGGCTATTAAGATTAATTCGTGTTCCAATATCAGAAGGTTTAATGCCTCTAGAATTTATATAATGTTCCATTTGCTCTTCCACATTATAAATATTTAAATAAGCTAACGAACTATCCCAAGATTGCGATAGTGTTGCAGGATAAATCCAAAAATGACCCGTAACAAACATGAAGACTATAAGCGTATAAATTACTATTTTTTTACGAACATTATAATACTCTATTAAATTAACAAGCAATACAATAGCTAATAGGTAGCATATCATAAAATACCGATCTCCAAATGGATTAGAAAATGGCACCATCCCTAAAAAGTAAACCAATACAAACACAAAAAAGGCAACAATCATTCTATCTATTCTAACATCATTTCTTGTTTTATCTTTTAGATATTTTAAGAGTAATGGTAATAGAAATATGGCTATTATAAACCGTCCATATTCTAGAAAAATTTTAACGTAAACAATAATGTTAGTTAGTATTTGTTTTAAACCTACAGATTGCCTATGCTCATTATAGTTTTCATTTTGACTGATTATAAACCATCCTAATTTTTCATATTGAAAATAGCAAAACACAGCAAAAGTTAACACAGCAAATAGATAACCAAAATAGATGGGCTTTTTAATTTCAATTAATTTGAATCTCGCATATATGATATGAATTATAGCAATGGCAATTACAATATAAATTCCTCTAAGGTTGGTAAACAACAAACCTGTTGATGCTAATGTAAATAGTACTGATTTTGATTTAATAAGAGAATTTAAGGCCAATAAGGTAAAAAACAACAATAGCATATCGTTGTTTAAATTTGTTGTTTGAGCTAAGAAAGTAGGCTCTAAACACACTAAAAAAACAGCTAAAGCAGAAACTGTTTTTAAAAAATTATTTTTACACAGTACAATAATTTGCCACACAACACCTATGTTAACTAGCAGCAATAATAATCTTGAAGACCAAAGCGCTTTATTAAATATAGTCCAAAAAACAGCCAATAAACCCACCCATAAGGGTGGATGACCAGAATTAAGTTCAGTTGGCACAATAAATTCCGAAAGACCATGAGCATAAATCCAACTGGCACGACCAGATTTACTAACAGCATCCCAAAAAAAAGGTGTGTGTTTTAGTAGTAAAAATTCAACTACCAAAACACACACCAAAAAAAATAAAATCTGTTTAAAGCTTATTCTTTTTATATCGTTTATCATTTATGCAAGTTACACATTAAACAAAAAGTGCATTACATCACCGTCTTTAACAATGTAATTCTTTCCTTCTACTCGCATTTTACCTGCTTCTTTTACTTTAGCTTCACTTCCGTATTCAACAAAATCATTATAAGCAATAACCTCTGCTCTAATAAATCCTTTTTCAAAATCAGTATGAATAACACCAGCCGCTTGTGGTCCTGTTGCTCCAACATTTACTGTCCAAGCTCTTACTTCTTTTACACCTGCTGTAAAATAGGTTTGTTGTTTTAAAAGTTTGTATGCAGAACGAATTAATTTTGCAGATCCAGGTTCGTCTAAACCAATATCAGCCAAAAACATTTGACGTTCTTCATAATCGTCTAATTCATTAATATCAGCTTCTGTACCAACAGCTAAAACTAAAACCTCTGCGTTTTCGTCTTTCACTGCTTCTCTTACTTTGTCAACATAAGCATTACCAGTAGTTGCAGCACCTTCATCTACATTACAAACATACATTACTGGTTTGTCCGTAATAAACTGAGAGGGCTTTACGTAATCTTCGTAATCTTCTTCAGAAAACTCTAATGCTCTAACTGAAATACCTGCTTCTAAGTTTTCTTTTATCTTTAAAAGAACAGCTTCTTCTTTTTGCGCTTCTTTATTTCCTGTTTTAGCAGCACGCTTCACTTTTTCTAACTTCTTATCTGCAGTTTCTAAATCTTTTAACTGCAACTCCATATCAATAGTTTCCTTATCTCTAATAGGATCTACAGAACCATCAACATGAACAATGTTTTCGTTATCAAAACAACGCAAAACGTGTAAAATAGCATCAGTTTCCCTAATGTTGGCTAAGAACTGATTTCCTAAACCTTCACCTTTAGAAGCACCTTTTACTAAACCTGCAATATCAACAATCTCAACCGTTGCTGGTAATACACGTTCTGGATTTACCAATTCTTCTAATTTCTCTAACCTTGGATCTGGTACATTTACCACACCAATATTAGGCTCTATTGTACAAAATGGAAAGTTAGCACTTTGCGCTTTAGCGTTAGATAAACAGTTAAATAAGGTTGATTTTCCTACGTTTGGTAATCCTACAATTCCGGCTTTCATTGAAAATATATTTTTTATTCCCGTAATAACGAGAATCTATTTTTTGCGAGTGCAAATGTAGTTAATTAGTGGAATAGTTGAATTATATTTTTTTGAAATGATTCTTAAATGAATTTCGTCTTACATCTCTTTTATATAATAGGTCTATTTGAATAATTTCTATTAAATAAAATGAACTTAATAAAAATCTAAGCTTGTGTAATATTTTTAAATGTTGGATGTGTCTCGGTAATACTACCTAATCCTTTCTTATTTACTTTAAAAGTAACATCCTTTACTGTAGAAAATAATAAAACTGATAAAAAATGGGTTTTTAAATGTGATTTTACAATCGTCAATGACTCATCTAGAGACAGCTCTTCTTCTATATCCTCTACTTCTCTAGGTCTAAAACTGTATTTAAGTAGAACCTTAAAGTCTTCATCAGCATAAATTGGTCTAATAAATATGTTTTTTAATTCAGGTTTACCTATGGTTTTTGCCATCGTTAGCTTTGCAAAGGTTCCTTCTTTTACACTTTCTTTTACTTGTTCCCAGAACACCGTAAAAACATCTTGGTATGTCATATAATTAAAAATATGTAATAATATTAAGCTTTATTAGCTGTTCTCAAGATTTTTAAGCTTAAGTTAAATTTCTACTAATAAATTTACAAATAAAATCCCAAGTCTATGACTCAGGATTTTTATTTAATATAAGAGTTGATTTATTAAGCCTCTAATTTCGCTCTAATAATTTTTTAGAAACTTTATAAGTTGCAGAATAAACTAATCCTTCTTGACGTTTTTTTAAGTCTGAAAATGCTTTTGTGTACCATTTTGGATCAGTAGCTTTCTTTTTATAAGATTCATGAGAAGTCGTATCAAATGCCGCTCCTTCAAACCATGCTTCAATTGTATAAAGACTAAGACCAAAGTGTTCGGACTTTTTAAGAACGGTGTTAAAATCCGCTTCAGAAAAACAATGAATAGACGTATCTGCAAATCCATCATTCATGTTTTCTAGATCTATAAATATATTTTTTTCTAAAAATTCTGCTTGTTCCATGTCTTAGGTAATATTTTTTCAGTTAATCGGTGTTAAAGCTCAATTAAGCTCCGCAGCGAAATTAGTTCTTCTAAATATAATACCACAACAATGCGCCATAAATAATTAATCACAAAAAATCTTCAAGCTATTCCCAATGTTCTTAATTACATTATTCTTTATTTAGCATAAGCTCCAGAAGAGTACGTTAACTCGTAACTATGTGTATAAATTTCAAACACAATACCAAAAGGATCTTGAACATACACCATTTTATAGGGTTTATCATCTGGATAATATTCACGAATAGGCATACGTTGCTTCCCTCCATATTCAACGATCTTTTGCGTCAAACCTTCAATATCTGGATCTTGTACACAAAAATGAAAAAGACCTGTATTAAAAGGATTGAATTCTGGCGTTTCTTTTACTCCATTCGGAAACGAAAATAACTCAATACCAATACCATCTGAAGTAGACATATGTGCAATTTCAAAAGTTTCCCAGTCGTTACCAAATACATCTATACACATTTGGCCAATTGCAGTTTCAGTTTCCTTTTTTACTAAAGAAGGCTCCATAATAATGTACCATCCCATAACTTCAGAATAGAATTTTACGGCTTCGTTTATATTAGGAACTGTGATTCCTATATGAGAAAATGATTTAGGATAATTTTTTTTCGATTTCATGTTTTATATTTTGCACTACAAAATTAACATATATTTGCCCTTTTGGCAATAACTTACTAAAAAGTAGTATAGTAACCAAAAAAAGTAAAATAATGATTATCAATACTATAAACATCATATTTTGAACAAAAATAATATCTGTCCATTAAATTACACTATGAGTCTAATCGGAACAAAATGGAAACCCCTAGTTTTATTTCATCTATTAGAAGGAGGTTTACGTTCTGGCGTCTTGCAAAAGAAAATTTTAGGTATTTCTAAC
>TARA_R110002111_G_scaffold163455_2_pt1 | contig 49055 bp, 41 predicted proteins | sample TARA_R110002111 | Tara Oceans TARA_R110002111 (sample SAMEA4397363) | marine metagenome | biome: Polar Biome; feature: [ZZZ] marine water layer (ENVO:01000295); material: water (ENVO:00002006), including particulate matter (ENVO:01000060) such as... | depth 199 m
GTTATTTTAATGTCATTTTTCATTTTAATTCTTGTGGTGAGTTATTTTCTTCCAAGCATGTTAAGTTAGATGTATCATTCATGAAAATTATTTTAGCACCAGACAAATACAAAGGCTCACTTACAGGACTTGAATTCTGTAATATCATTGAACCAATTTTAAAAGCTTCATTAAACGCAGAAGTTATAAAAGCACCATTAGCCGATGGTGGAGATGGTACAATTGAAGTTGTTAACTATTATTTAAAAGGAGAGGCTATTCAGACCGAAGTTATTAACCCTATTTTTAAACCTGTTATAGCCTCTTATTTATATTCAGAAGCCACCAAAACGGCTTTTATAGAAATGGCAGAAGCCTCAGGAATGAAGCTTTTACAGCCCAAAGACCAAAACTGTATGGAAACAACAACTTTTGGCACCGGAGAATTAATTCTTAATGCTATAAATAGAGGAGCTCAACATATTATTTTAGGTATTGGTGGAAGTGCCACAAACGATTGTGGTATTGGTATGGCGAAAGCCTTAGGTTATCGGTTTTTAGATGAAAATGACAATGAAGTGAAGCCAATTGGTGGAGAACTTGCTAATATTTATAAAATCGATGAATCTCTTAAAGATAAAAGGTTAAGTACTATTAAGTTTCAAATTGCTTGTGACGTTACTAATCCACTTTATGGACCAAATGGAGCTGCATATGTCTATGCAAAACAAAAAGGAGCTTCTGATGAAGAAATTAAATATTTAGATTTTGGATTACAAAAATTCTCAAAAGTTTTAGACAAACATTTTAGCATTCAGACTCAAAGTATTGAGGGTGCAGGAGCAGCAGGCGGAATGGGAGCAGGTGCTACAGCTTTTTTAAAAGGAGAGCTTTTACCAGGTATTGACCTCATAAAACAGATAGCAGATTTTGATGCAAATATTAAGATTGCAGATTGGATTATTACAGGCGAAGGTAAATTAGATGACCAAACCTTGTCTGGTAAAACGATAAGTGGTGTTTTATCTTCTGCAAAGAAACATAAAATAAAAGTAGCTGCTTTTTGTGGAAGTACGGATTTACAATCTGATGAATTAAATGCAATGGGAATTAATTATAGCGATTCTATTATGAGTATAGCAAAAGACCTAGATGATGCTTTGACAAATACATCACAGTATTTAGAAAATATGACCAGAACATTTATTGAAAAAATTAAAAAATAAATGGAATTATACCCTTTAAAATTTAATCCAGTCTACAGTTATCGAATTTGGGGAGGAGACAAACTAAAAACAGTTTTGAATAAAGATTATACGCAAGATTCTATTGGTGAATCTTGGGAAATATCTGATGTTGAAAACAATGAAACATTAGTGAGTGAAGGTCCTCTAAAAGGAAAATCGTTAAAAGAATTAATCACTGAGTTTAAAGGAGAGCTAGTTGGCGATAACGTTTATAAAACTTTTGGTAATGACTTTCCATTGTTAATTAAATTTATAGATGCAAAAACACCACTGTCAATTCAGGTACATCCTAGTAACGAATTAGCAAAAGAGCGTCACAACTCGTTTGGAAAAAACGAAATGTGGTACGTTATGGAAGCTGAAGAAGATGCAGAATTGATTATTGGGTTTAATCAAACCACAAATAAAGACAACTATCAAAAGCATCTTAATAATTCTGCACTTCGTAATATTTTAAATATTGAAAAAGTAGATAAAGGCGATACATTTTATATTCCCACAGGTAGAGTTCATGCTATTGGAGCAGGTGTTTTGTTGGCAGAAATTCAACAAACCTCTGATATCACATATCGCATTTATGATTATGATAGAATAGACAAGACTACTGGAAAAAAAAGAGAATTACACACCGATTTGGCATTAAATGCTATAGACTTTAATTTTTACGAAGATTACAGATCGAGGTATTCAAAAGAGATTAATTCAGAGAACGAATTAGTGAATTCACCATATTTTAAAACTAATTTTCTTCATATTAAAGGTGAAATGTTTAGGGATTTAAAGCAACTCGACTCTTTTGTAATTTATATATGTGTAGAAGGTATTTTACAAATGAGCTACAAAAATCAAAATATTAGTCTTAAAAAAGGGGAGACAATATTGATACCTGCAACTATTGAAACTTTAGAACTCTGTTCTAACAATTCAAAATTACTTGAAGTACATTACTAAATTTAAATAATGGTATTACTTCCGTAAATCAATAACCATCATAGGTTTTCTACTCATTTTAGGGAACTGTAATACTTGAATTTCCTTTTTATCGCAATATTCAATTTTTGGAAGGACTCTTAATTTTGCTCTAAAGTGATCTTTTATATTTTGGAGTAAAACTTCTGTAGGTGTTGTTGTAGCTATTTTAATGCGTATTTCATCTGTTCCTATAGAATTGTGAGACAATTCGATAATATAAGTTTCAACCTCACTAAAATCGTTTAAAACATTATGCATTGCAGGCGGATAAATGGTTGTGCCTTTATATTTTATCATCTGCTTTTTTCTGCCAATAACAGGGCCTAAGCGGTTGGTATTTCTACCACATTTACATTTTTGACTATGTTCTTTAACGATATCACCAGTTTTAAATCTTAATAAAGGCATGCCTTCAATACCTAAAGTGGTAATGGTTAATTCGCCAGCTTCTCCTTCAGCGACTGGTTGATTATTATCATCTAAGATTTCTGTTATAATAAGTTCTGGATGATGGTGACCACCTTCTTGTGCTTCACATTCTGTAAAAGCGGTATTCATTTCAGTTGAGGCATATGTTGAATACAGCTCAATATCCCAATTGTCTTTTATTTTTTTTGATAATGTATTTAATGAAAAATCTTGTTCTCTAAGCGATTCTCCAATACAAATAGCTCCTTTAATTCCTGAAGCATTAATATCGATGTTGTGATTTTTAGCAAATTCAATAAGTTTCAATAAAAATGAAGGTACTGCAATAATATAAGTGGGTTTAAATTTTAAAATAGAATCCCATTGTAATTCCGGAATACCATTTCCAACTCTAATGATTCCTGCGCCAAGTTTTCGCGCTCCTAAAAAATAAGCAAGTCCAGCCATAAAACGTCTGTCAATGGTGGTCATTAACTGAATAACATCATCAGGTTTCACTCCTGCACAAGCAAAAGAAATAGCTTCATTATAGGCTAAACGATCTAAATCCTTATCTGTTAATCCGAAAATTACAGGCTCGCCTAGCGTACCTGAAGTTGTTACATAATCGATAATTTTGTTTTTAGGTACACAGATAAAATCGTCGTTATATTGTTGTAAATCGTCTTTTGATGTGGTTGGAATTACGGATAAATCTTCTAGCGAATTAATATTAGTAATATCAATTTGATGTGTTTTGAACAAGCGTTTGTAGAAAGCAGAATTAGTACTTAAATAATTTAAAAGCGCTTTTAATTTTTCAATTTGAAAGTTATTTATTTCGGCTTTTGATGCATATTCTATCTCAGGATTCATAAATCTAACTTTCTTTTTGATTTTTTAATATAATTATCGACTTGTTCTAGGTCGGGAATTGTGGTGATTTCCTTTGTTTTTGCTTTTTCAAAAGCATTTAATGCAGCTCTATAGTAGCCTTTTTCATAGTTATACTTACCAACTATAAAATAAGCTTCCCAATATTCTGGATTTAATGATTGCAATTTTAAAAGAGTTGATGAAGTTATCGTTTCATTATCGTCAATATCAGAAAGCACTTCGGCTCTCAATTTTCTATACGCTTCGTAATTATTAAAAGCTTTAGTAAATTGAAAATCATCTTTTTCAATGTTTAAATTAGTATTTGCAAGTAATTTTTTATTTGGATTTTTGAAAACGTCATTTAAATCGTAAGCCACATATTCACCCAACTGATAAGGACTAGACGACACCCAAACCAAGCGTTGCTCTGGTTTAAAAACAATAGAATGATGTGCTAATAATTGATTCAACGCTTTTTCGTTACCATAACCTATGGCTTTATCATGTAACCCATCCTTATTTCTTAATATATTTACAGCAATTTCTGGTGTTATTTTTGGGTGTTGGTTTAGCAATTCTTCCATACGTTCGTAACGGTATTGAGAATGGCTTTCTACGATATGTTTACTGTTGTTTTCATCTGCAGCGTAGGCTTCACTTTGAAAATGATTAGAGCAAATGAGTTGATTAGAATTAGCAACTTCATATATGCCAAAATTCTTTGGAGACATTTCAATAGTTATTGCTTTCTTATCTTTTGCACTACCAATAAATATAGATTCGGATACAAATACTTGTCGCTTTTTTGCAATCGTAATAGCTTCTTCAATAGTGGAAGCGTATTGTAAAATTTCACGTGTTAAAATAGAAACAGGTGTTTTTGCAACTAAAGGAATTTTAGATTTTCCGGCATTAATAGTTACTGTTAATCCACGTTCATTCATTCCTGAAACAACACCTATCATGCCTCCCCAAGTAACAGACATAAATTTATGTCCTTCTGTAGGATTAACAAAAGATACAATTTTGTCTTTTGCAAATTCATCTCCTGCATAAAAGTCGAAATTACGTCCTATAATTAAACTACCGTCTTCTGTTTTATTTCCCCATGCTGCAAAAGAAGTACAGCCAACTAGTGCTAAATCTTGGAATGCATGACCAATATCATGTGCTCCATGTAAATATAATATTCTTAAATAATTACTTGCTAGGTGATTATAGTCGTTAGAAGCATATTTTGAAAGCCCATAAATTTCAGTTTTATATTCTTCAGTAATATTCAAATACATTTTTCTGTTATACCAGGCTAAAATTTTTCGTAAAAAGAATTGCCTCGTTTTAGAGGGTACTAACTCATCTACTTTTGATAAAAAGGCAGCTTCTTGTTTATGAAATAGTTCTTCTGAAAGACGTCCTGTAATTAAACCTCTTTCATAAGGGTTTCCTGCTACATAAAGTTCCCATAAGCCTTGTTTGTTTTTGTTGAGGTGGTTGCTTCCTAATGAAAATGTAGAATCTGATGTTTTTATGCGCTTGGGAATTGTAGAATTATAAGCACTTACATCTGGAAGATCGTGTAAGGATTTTGAGACACCACACGATGTAACTAAAAATAAGATAGAAAATAAACAAAACCAGTGTACTAATTGTACCTTTTTTAATAGCATATTATTGAACCTTGTTTTCTGTAATTTCTTGTTCCTTATTGGCTTCTAAAACTTTATTTAACAGATAGTCTTTACCTATAATTTCAGAACACGTCATCACCGCACCAATAGTAACACCTAAAATACCATGCATATTTAAGCTTTGACCTGTAAACAATAGATTTTTAATTTTTGTTTTTGGAGACACATAAGATAACATAGGTCTGTTAACATCTTTTACGTAACCGTACATTGAGCCTCTATTGCTACCAATATAATCTCTATAAGATAATGGAGTAGAGGTGTAGATTTCTTGAATACACTCTCTAATATTTGGGAATTTTTTTTCTAATTCTACAATTAGTTTTTCGGCTTTTTCAGCTTTAAACTCTTCATAGGTTTGTCCTCTATCATTTTTATTCGCAACCGTATTAAAAGTGTCTACCCAAGGTTTAACTTCGTCATAATGCATATAGGTCATTACGGTTAAATTATCGCCATAATCGTCCATGTTTTTTTTAATAGCCATGGACACCATATAGCCTTCAGGCCAACTTTCTTGCGTGTATTTGTGAACATCCCAAACTTTATCAGGATCTTTAAAATGATAAAAGTTTTTGTTCTGGTACTTGAAAGAATTTGGTTTTAAAACAATATACAAACTAAAGGCTGCGATTGTACTTTCAATCTGATCAATTCTATTAGTGTATGATTTTCTGAATTTATCTTTACCAACAAGGTCTAAAGTTAATTTTGGTTCTATGTTAGAGATAAACAAATCTCCTTTTATCTCTTTACCGTTAGCACAAATTGCTGAAGTGATTTTACCATCTTCAAATCCAAAATTAACAACATTATGATGCTTATATGTTTCTCCTCCGTGTGCTTTAAGCTTTTTGATTAAAGCTTTAGTGATTTGGCTACCTCCATTAACACACCTGTAAGAACTTTCTATATATGAATTGATAGTTAAAGCATGTACATAAAAAGGTGTGCGTTCTCCATCTCCAGCATATAAGAAGTTTGTTCCAGCCAATACGGCTTGTAATTTTTTATTTTTTGTGAGCGAATTTATATAAGGTTTTGCCTGAAGTTGAAATACAGCAGTATCATCATAATAAGGTTTACCTTGTTTTAAATTGTAAAGAGGAAAACTGCTACAAGTTTCCTGTAATTTCTCACAATAAGTAATTATTGCAGATTCCTCCTCAGGAAATTGCTCAGTTAAAACTTCTATAAATTTTTTATAACTCTGGGCGTGTTTATATTCTGTAGGGTCATCATCGAAGGTAACAAGGTCAAAACCGTCTTCGTCTAATTTTTTTAAAGTAATTTCATCTAAAATATCAATATATTTAAAGTATTGATATAGGTTTTGTCCTTTGTCTAGTCCACCTATATAATGCACTCCAGTATCAAAAATGGTTTTATTTCTTACAAAGGTTTGTAAATTACCACCATATTGATTGTTTTTTTCGAGTACACAAACACTATAACCTTCTTTGGCTAGAATAATGGCAGACACCAAGCCTCCCAATCCGCTTCCAACTATTACAACGTCATAATGTGATTTCATGTGTAGATATTTATTGTTTTTCTATTGTTTTCGTATGAAAATGGCAAGGTTTTCATTCTCTTGAATGGACTTAAACCCAAATTCAGCTATCATTTCAGAATACAAATTTCGACTTTCTTTCACTAAAATCACAAGATTAATGGTGTTATTCAATACGTTGCTTATTTGTGCTTCAGATAAATTGTCTATGTTTAGAATTAATGTGTCACCTGTGCTTTGCAAAGTTGATTCTAAACTATCCTCGAAATTGATTTTGTGATGTTTATTCGTTATAAAACTATTCTTAAGAATGGCTCTGACACTAGAGTCTTCAATATAAGCAATTATTTTTCTATCAATAGAATTTAAGGAGAGTAAAAGATCTAATTGCCCATAATCTTTTGATAGGTGAATGATTTCAGCTTTAGCATCAATTGTCCATAAAATAGTATTGTAAATCGCTTTATACGTGTTAAAATCTTTTTTAACATCTTGGTATAAATCATCGCCTTTAAATCTATAGTCGTCCAATAAATTGTCTCTAAAGTAAGTATCAGATTCTACTTCTTTACGAAACTCCATAAATTCATGTTTAAAATGCGCGCTGATGCTTTTTGTACGTTGTTTATAGGTCTCACCATACGATTTATCTTCAACAGTAATTCTGTCCATTATTTTCACAGTCAGATTTCCATTTCTTATCAGCGCACTACCTTTGGGGTTTATTTCTGCATTACCATGAATGAGGATAGGTATAATATCTAAATTCAATTGTTCTGCTAAATAAAAAGCTCCTTTATGAAAACGTTTCATCTTATTGGTTGTAGATCTTGTACCTTCAGGAAAAACCATTAAAGTGTATCCTTGATTTACTTTTTCTTGTAAATGAGACACTCCTTTTTCTATACCACTAGATACAGGGTAAAAGCCTGCTGCTCTAACCGCTTTGCCAAAAACAGGAGAATTGTAAACCCAATCGTTTACCAAAAATATAATTTTAGGATGAAGCATTCCAACGGCTAAAATGTCTAAAAACGATGTGTGATTCGCAATAATTATAGCTGGTTTATTAAATGTTTCATTACTAAGATTTATAACTTTCTTTTTTAACCATGGATTAGAATAAAGCACGGATTTCATAAATATTGATACTACTTTATGAAACCATCTCATTTTTACTTTTTTACTTACAGGTATAATTTTTAACAGCGTGGCACTAATCAATGAAATGAAAAGACCTCCTGAACCAAAATAAGTAAACGAAAGTATGGAGTGTATTAATAGCCTTAGTGATATTGGTCGTTTTGTTTTACTACCAATAAATAGTTTGAATAGTAAAGGCTGAATAGTAAAAGCGATGATAACAGCGGATAAGATACCTATTAAACAAACTACAGATATAGAGTATAACGCAGGATGTTTAGCGAAAATTAATACACCAACTCCTAAAATGGTTGTGATTACAGATAGTAAAATAGAAGTCTTATGCGTAGCTAAAGATTTTTCTCCAGTTGCGTATTCATGAAGCAATCCGTTAGTAATAAAAATGCTGTAATCAATGCCTAGACCAAAAATAAATGTTGAAATAATGATATTAAATATGTTGAATTCTAAATGGAATAATCCCATAATACCAACGGTTAATAACCAAGTGAGGCAAATAGGTATTCCTGTAACTAATGTAAGCGAAAGACTCTTGTAAAACAGCAATAAAAGAATGATAACCACAACTAACGAATAACCAATTAGACTATTAAAATCTGTTTTTAAGTTCCCTAAAAAGGTTTCGTTCATTTGTTTTCTGTCAATTACTAATGTTTGTGCTTCGTTTGAAAAAGTATCAATTACGGCATCTCCATCTTCAACTTTAACTAAAGTGGTAATTGTGGTATAATTATCCTTTGTCGCAATATAATCGTCAACAGAAAATGTGTTAATTTTTTTGTAGTCTTCAATTTCTATGGGTTTGAAAGTGGTATTTAAAAGCGCATAGAAAGCGTTAAACGTTGTGGGTTTAAAACCTAAAGCAGTTCCGCTTTCTATAATATTTTGTTTGGTGTTTTGAATTGTATTAGTGTCCCAAAAAGAATTCCATTGCTCAATTTGTTGGCTTTGTTGCTTTTTAGAGTGCACAAATGTCCCAATAGAGCTGTAGTTAATTAGCTTGTTTTCGGCTTTTAATTTTTTAAGTTTTTCTAAAACACGATCATTTACTTCTAAGGTGCTTTCTTCAGAATTACCATAAGCAGCAATATATATGGATTTTGATGTGCTGTTAATGAGTTTATCTAGACGTAATTCCGCTGTTTTTATATCATCTGGCAGATAATTCATCTGACTTAAATCCTTGTTAAAGATGACATTATTATACGTGAATAAACTGCCAACAAAAAAAACAAAAAGAGCAATAACAACCCATTTGTTTTTATGAATATTATAAGAGGCAACCTCGTCTAAAACTGTCTTTTTTTGAATTTTTTTAGACTGCTCATTATAAACTTGTGGTATAAAAAACAATGCAAAAAATGACGCTCCCATAACACTAATAGCTGCAAAAATCCCTAAATCTTGAAGGGCTTGCGAATTTATAAATAGTAAACACAAAAATGCTAAAGCCGTAGTTGAGCTACTCATTAAAATGGGCTTTGCAATTTCTTTATATAAATCTTTTACATTATTGTTACTTCTAATATGCGTGAGAATGTGTAAAGAATAATCTAAGGTTACGCCAAGTAAAATTGAACCTATGCCTAATGAGATTGCTGATATTTTTTCTCTGATTAAAAAAAGAATTGCAATAGCTATTAGTCCTCCAAAAATGGTTGGGACAAATAAGATTATCGGAACCGTTAATTTTCTATAGAATACAATAAATATGAGGAGTAAAATGGTTAATGCAATACTAATAGTAAGCTGAATATCACTTTTTATCTGATTAGCATTTGCCACAGCTATTAAAGTGCCACCAAAATATTCGCTACTTACGCTACCTTTAAAACTAGCGTTTAGTTTGGCATTTACATCATATAGATTTTTAACAAAAAGAGTATTTTCTGATGTTTCATTGGCTTCTAATGCAGGCGTAATAAACAATAAAATGTGTTTATGGTTTTTACTAACCAAAAAGCCATTTTGTAATGTAAAGTCGTCTCCAAAACTTAATTCTTGTAATTTTTTTAAAGCAATGAACGATAATCCTAAGGGATCTTTTAAAATAAAATCTTTAGCAATAAGGCCAGAAGGAGAGATTAAAGTTTTATAATTCTTTAAGGTTGTAGCATCAATACTGTCTTTGTCTATTTTATCAGCTAACGTTTTATAATCGTTTTCATCTAAAAAGAGAGGAAGGTTTTTATAAATAAAATCGGCTGTTTCTTGAAGGTCTTCTGTTTGAACTTGTCCTTGTATTTTTTTTATATATTGATTAGAGGATGCATTTATACTATCAATAAATTGCGAAGCATAATTGGTTAAGTCGTCGACAGAAGCATCATCTTCTTTGGTAATATTAACAATGATTTTGTCGGTGAAATTAACGTTCTTTAAAACTTTTTGAAATTCAGCATTATCCTTATTTATTGGAATCAGTTTATTAATATCCTCTTCAAATTGAATTTTTGAAGCCACAAATAAGAGACCAGCCATTAAGACTACCAAAATGCCTAGACCAAACCATTTCTTTGATTTAAAATATTGATATGTGTTAAAGTAGAAGTTATGCATTAGGGACACTTACTTTTTTCTTCTGAAAAATTAATAATATAAAATAGCTAAAGATTCCTGCGATTAATGCTGATACAGCGGCTAACGCAAAGCTTCCAATGATATATGCTTTAAGATGCTTTAAAACTTCAAAATTAGTTGTTATTGTTGAGAGATTATAGGTCTCGTTCTGCCCTAAAATAGTGTTACCAAGTATAAAACTGCCCAACACTATAAATGGTATAAAGGGAGGAAGACTCACATTTGAAAACGCGAATGCAATGGCTTTGTTTAAATTAAGAATTAGAGCTAAGGATAACACAATAATAGTGTGGAATCCCCAAAGAGGAGTGATACCAATAAAAATACCCAAGGCAATAGATAATGCTTTCTTTTGAGGAGAATCGTTACTGCCAATGACATCTTCAACTAGAAATCGTTTTATGCCTTTTTTTTTTAATCTCCTGAATAAATTTCGTGGTTTAATGTAAAAAAGGGTTAGGATGACCAACCAAGTATTTAAAATACTAATACGTGTAAAATCTTTAAATGGTCTAAAATGAGAAACACGTTCGGTTTCATCATACAATACAAGGATTGGAATGTTTTTTACTTCACTACCATTCCAAGCGGCTTTTACAATAACTTCAATTTCAAATTCAAATTTATTAGTGTAAAAGTTGAGGTTTTTAAAGTGATGAATAGGGTAAAGTCTAAATCCAGATTGTGTGTCTTGTAATTTTATACCCGTTTCTGCCCAAAACCAAAAGTTAGAAAACTTATTACCAAAACTACTTTTCTTTGGTACACTTTCTTGAGCCATGTTTCGTGCTCCAATGAGTAATAGGTTTTTGTTTTCGGCTTGTTCTAATTCATCTATGAAAACAGGAATATCTTTAGGGAAATGTTGACCGTCAGAATCTATAGTAATTACATATTTATAACCTAAACTTTCCGCATGCTTAAAGCCTTGTCTAAGCGCTTGACCTTTACCTTTGTTTTCTTTAAAATGAATTTGTTGAAGGGTAGAATAGTCTTCTAAAATTTTTGTAGTAGAATCTGTAGAACCATCATTAACAACAATAAGATGTTGTGTGAATTGTAAAACACCATCAATAACACGCTTTAAAGTACGCTCGTTATTGTACGTTGGCATTAACACACATACATTTAAATCTGTAATTTTTTGTTGAATCAGTTGGTTGTTCACTTCATTGAAACCTTAAAGTATTATTATCTCGAAAATACTGATTTTTCTTCATCACTAAAAGATTTGGACTGTAAAATATAGTCTTTTATGTGATTTCTTAAGTTAGAAGAACTGATATTTTTAAACTGTTTTAAGATAAACTGTTTATCTTCTTCAATATATCCTTTATACTTTAAAATTTTTGGTGTGTTTTCTTGAATACCTAATCTAATAAAACGAACCTCTATGTTGTTTGGTGCCTTTTCTATAGCGTATTCAACATAAGAAATACCTTCAACGAATAAGTCTTTTTTATCTTTAATTCTTTTTTCGTTTCTGGCTAATAAAGCAATAGCTGCACCCTTATATGCAACTAAAGCTACGTCATCGTTTTTAGATACATTAGTGAGTAGTTTGCTAAATGCCTCTATTTTACTGCTGTCTTGAGCCGCTTCTTTATAAGCGTTTCTAACAGTGCTAACATCTAGAGATAACACTGTGATACTTATTGCTAATATGAGAACGTTTAAAAGCTTCATTTTTTAATTATTTCATTATAAAATTAGAGGTAGATTTTAAAGCAATAGTATCTTCAAATTTTGAAATGTTTTTAACTTTATAACCTTCTTCTGTTTCAATAATGTTAAGTTGTAATTCTAATTCAGGATTAATAAATGGATTAATTAATGCCATAAATTTAATGTTGCTTGCAGATTGCATAAACAACTTTTTCTCAACAATTTTTTCAGTGATTTCTTTAATAATTTGCATCATACAAACTCCAGGCATTACTGGATTGTCTGGAAAATGTCCATTAAATACAATGTGATCTTTGTTAATTGTAATTTTAGCTGTGGCAGATGCATCCAGAACCGTTAAATCATCTAATTTGTATAAACCTTCAAGTGATGTACTCATTAAAAATCGAATTTATAAGTGGCTCCAATTTGAAACACCTTGTTTAAAATTAAATTATCAATATTTGTATCTTCTTCATATTCAGCGTTAACATTACCTCCAAAAATATCTATTAACCCAATGTTATATCTAGCTTCAATACCTAAACCAAAAGGAAATTCATAACCTAAACCTCCAAAAAGTAAAAAATCGAAACTTTCTAAGTCGTCGTAATAATCATTAAAATTATCACTGACCTTAATATTTATAGAAGGACCGAGAATGAAGTTTAAGCCTATTTCTTTAAAAGGAGAAAATTTATTGGCTAATGTTATGCCTACATAATTAATCTCGTATTTATGACTAGAAAATTTTGACTTCGCTCCTTGTCTTGAATAATTTATTTCAGGTTGAAGCGTGTAAAAATCTGCCAATTTAATTGCTGCAAATGCACCAATATATAAATCTGTTTTAGAATCATGTTCAGTATTAGTGAAATTTGATATATTGGCTCCAGCTCTAACGCCAGGTCTTATGGTTACCTGTGAAAATACAGTTGTACTTAATGTAATAAATGCGAATACTAATATTAATTTTTTCATAATTAATTGATTGATTTTAAATTGATGTTAAGCTTAATATTTGAATGTAAAATTTTAATTTGGTTTGCAATAGTATCACTAATTTCTGAAAATAAAAAAGTAACTTTTTCTTTACCATGCCCTACACGAACTATTTTATCGAGCTGTTGTGTTTTAAAATAAAAATAGGTTTTACAATCTACAGTTGTTTCATGCACTAAAGTGTTTTCTAATAAATAGGATTTAATAACAGATAATTCTTCTTCAACTAAAACTTTAAAATCTTTTTTTAGAATGTTTATTAAAATAGCTTTATCCATAGCGTCAATTATGAAGTTAACCTTAAATGTACCATCTACAAAGGAAAAGTCGAAAATTTTATTTCCCATTTCTGTAGTAAATACAATACGGTGACTAGAGTTTCCTAGCTTTTTTACGATAAAAATACCGCTAAAGGTATTGTCGTAGACCTCAATATTGGCTTTGTAAACATAATCTTTAGTTGCATTTGAAAAATAAGGATTATGAAAGATGCTCGTTGCATCTTGCTCAACTTGAAAATTTTGTTTTTTAGGATAAGAACCACAAGCTAAAAACAACAAACAAAAACTACTCAGCAAATATCGCATCAGATAAAGAGGTATTTATTTTTCGGTTGTTAAAAACAATTTTTGTGTAATCTTCAGAAGGTTCTATCATTTTCAATTCTACAACATGGCCTTCATCATTAAATACAATATGAAAAGCCTTTATGTATTTTGAAAACTCCTTGTCTTTAGGACTAAAATGAACTTCACTATTTAATTCTTGTTTAAAATAGAGAATGTCAAATTCATTATCATCAAACATATCTCCTTTAACACTATTAATAATTAATGAATTTAGTTGTTTAAACATTTTATTAGAGCCTAAATCAACATCGCTTTTTTTTCCTTCATCATTAATAAAAAGTTTATCGTTTTTAAACAATACCGAATATTTAAAAGGGGTTGTATATGCCCATTTAACGGTGTTTGGAGATTTAAATGCGAGTTTACCAGAGGTGACAATATCATTAGATAAAAAGTCTAAATGTTTGTATTGTGTAAAGTCACTGACTAAAGTGTTTATAGTGGTCGCGTGTGCTTTTACTTTTGCTTTTAAAGTGGCTGATTCTGAACTACTCATTTTGGTTTGAGCATTTACAGCAACAACCATAAAAAAAAAGATGTAAACGATTTTACGCATAAGGTTCTATATTGAATAGAGAGTCTACAGTAACAGACTCCATATTATGTTGTTGTAAAAATAACAATAACCGTTCCAATACTACAATCGATTTTAAACTTGTATCGTGAAGCAAAATTACATCGCCTTTAGAAAGGTTTTTGGTGGTACGATTAAAGATGTTTTCGGGTGTTCTAAAAGTGGTGTCTAAGGACCTTTTACTCCAGCCAATGGATTGTAATTGGGTTACTTTTATTGCTTTTTTTATACGTGGATTTGTGACACCAAAAGCAGGTCTGTATAATTTCATGGTTAAACCCATGCTGTTTTTTACTACTGTATTTGTGTTTTGCAATTCTTCAATGACCTCATTAGTTTTAAGAAAACCGAAACTATTGGTATGGGAATAAGTGTGGTTACCAACTGTGTGACCTTGATCTATGATAGATTTAAATACATTTGGGTTGGCCTCAATATTTTTACCAATACAAAAAAACGTTGCTTTGAAATTGTAGGTTTTTAAAAGCGCTAATACTTTAGGCGTAAATTCTGGATGTGGACCGTCATCAAATGTGATAGCAACTGCATTTTCTTTAATTGTTTTGTTAGAAAATAGTGATTTAAAATGGTAGTTCCATTTAATAAAAAATGATCCAGCAACTGTGATTAAAAACCAAAGAATAAGTATTATTATAAAAAACCATAACGATAGGTTATAGAAGTAGCTCGTTATAAAAAATGCAAGTAAAGCAATTACTGTAATTATATTTACTGTTTTAAAATTTAGCATTTCCGTAGTAAGGTAAAACTATGATTCTCTCCACGATATTGATTGTAAAGTAAGATAGTTTTAAAATTTGAATCTTTTAAATTGTTAAGTTTTACAATTTCTGGAAGTTTCTGAGTTTTAAGAATTTTAGAAGCTAACCAAACTCCAAAAGATGATGCTGTCATAAATTCTCCACACAAATGTTTATAATAAACTTGTTGGGTATTTTTAAATAGACCTGAGCTTAATTCATTATAAAAACCATCAAAAGTAACATCTCCATTATTTCCTAAGACAACCATATCAATAGCATCAATATCTAAATTGTTTTCATGTAAAAATGATTTAGCAAGGTCAGATATTTTTGAATTACCTAAAGTATTGTATGTGCTAATAGCAATAATTTCGGCATAACTCGAGGTTTGCTTTTCATTAGATAATACAAAGAAATTTGCACCTTCACTAAAAACGGCACCTTCTGTTTTAGAATTTAATAATTCTGAAGTTGATGTTTTTTCTGCCTTTATATGATTGATTATTTGGTGTAACTTAGCTGTATAATCTCCAATTTCATCAACACCACCAATTAATATGGTATTGGCTTCATTGTTTTCTAACATTAATTTGGCATCCAATACTGTTGATTCAAATGAAATACTAGAATGTACATAAGTAAAATTGTAGCCTTTACATTGTAGGTTTAAAGCGATTTGCCCTCCAACCGTATTATGCGTAGATTGTATAAAAGATGTTGGTGTTAAAAACTGCTCATCATTATCAATTAGTGCACCTAAAAATTTTTCAGAATCTCTAAGGCAACCCATTCCTGTACCAGTAATAATGGCATCTACGGTATCTAAATTAGCATCTTTTAAAGCTATTTTAGATGCTGCAACTCCCATTTTAACACCTTTTGCCATTCTCCTAGATTCAGATGGAGATATGTAATCCTTGTAATTAGGATTTACAACCGGAATTAAATTGTCTTCATGATAGATGATTTCGTCTAAAAACTCTGAATTATCAAATGTTTTTTGTGATGAAATAGAACAAACACTATTTATATAAACCGTTTTCATTGTTTTTTTGAAAAAATAATGGTTGAACAATTGCCACCAAAACCAAAAGAATTAGACATAATAGTATGCTGTTCTTTTTCTTTAAATTCTAATTGTGGAGTTATATTAAATTCCTTCATTTGAGTTTTAAAATTCAAATTAGGATAAATCACATTATTTTGAAGCGCTAAAACTGAATAAACGGCTTCAATAGCTCCGGCAGCAGCAAGTGTGTGTCCTGTAAAAGCTTTGGTTGAACTAAAGTCTGGTATATTGTTTTCAAATACTCTTAATATTGCTCTACCTTCAGATAAATCATTATTTCCGGTAGCTGTACCATGAGCATTAATGTAACTAATGTCTTTTGGAGATAATTCGGCTACTTTTAATGCTTGTTGCATTGCTAAAGTTGCTCCGTCTCCATTTTCGGAAGATGCTGTTTGATGGTAAGCATCATTGGCATTTCCATAACCCTTTACATAAGCTAAAACAGGTTTGTTTTCGGATAGCACAACTTTATCAGATTCTAAAACTAAATAAGCAGCAGCTTCACCTAAATTCAACCCTTTTCTGTGTTCATCAAACGGTGAATTGTAAGTGTCCGATAAAATCATTAAAGTTTTAAAACCGTTAATTGTAAATTTTGATAAGCAATCTGCTCCGCCAACAATAACTCTATCTAGCTGGCCGGATTTAATTAATCTGGCGCCAAGCATTATAGCATTGGCAGCAGAAGAGCAAGCCGTACTTATGGTAGTTACTAAACTTTGTTGTATACCTAATTGTTCAGCTATTTTTTGAGTAGAATCTCCAGCATGGTGGCCTTCAATATACTTTTGAGTAGATTTATCTACTGCATAATCGTAATAATGAGCTTCGGTTCTATCCATTCCACCAACACTAGTGGCAGAAATTAAGCCTGTTTTGTAATTGTTTATATCGGAAATCCCAGCATTTTTGATGGCTTCTTTAGCTGCTATTACACCTAAAAATGCTGTACGAGAGTAATTGTTTTCTGAAGAAAGCCCTAGTTGTTGCTCTAATTCTTGATTGGTGAATCCAATTTCTCCAACCATAATGCTATCCTTATGATTGGTTTCAATTTTAGAAATTTTTGAAATTCCGGTGTTCCCTGTTAAAAGTGATGCGTAATTTTCTTCTACATTGTTTCCAATAGCAGAAATAATTCCCATTCCTGTAATAGCGACACCTTTACTCATATTTGATTATTCCTTATAATATAGAATTTTAATGCTTTATAAAATGGTTAATAATTCATAACCGTTTTATAGTTTCTATGAATTTGTGACTGTCTTTTATTAAACAGTTTTAGAAATTCTTAGTTTAACAGACTTTCTTATTTTGTTCTGTGTTCAGAAATATATTTTGCTAATACTTCAATAGACTCAAAAATAGCACGACCTTCTTTTGGGTCTGATAATTTTATACCATAATTTTTATCTAGCATTACAATTAATTCTAATGCATCGATAGAATCTAAACCTAAGCCATCTCCAAATAATATATCATTGTCATTAATATCTTCTACAGCTATATCTTCTAAGTTCAATTGTTCTACAATATTTTCTTTTAGCTCTTGTTTTAAAGTTTCCATATTATGTATTATAAAATTTTATTATATTCTTTTTATTGTGTGTTGTTGTTCCTGTTTTAGTTACCAAATATAAATAAGCATCATACTGATCACCATCTAATTCTACCCAGCCACAAAGCACTTTATCTGTTTTTCCCGTTGCTAACAAACTACTGGAATAGTCCAATAAATGTTGCGCATTAAAGTTTTCAAATATAAAAAAACTATTTTCAGAAAACAGCTTGTACTTAATACTAATTTCTCCGATGCAAATATTTGGCAATGTATATACAAAAACGGCTGGACTAGGAAAGTAATCTTCCTCATTGTCAATTGATTTTTGATGCTTTCTGTCTGTGTCTAAGCTTGATGCTTTGTTAGAAAACACAATGGCAATATCATTTTCCTCTTCACTGTTTAAGTTCTCGTTTTTTAGTAAAACATCAGCAGCTAAAAAAGCAAGTTTGCTTAAAGCATCCATTTTAAAAAACTTAGGATAGTTGGTATCAAGAGATTTATAAGCTGCTTTTATAAATTCTGAAAATTCAATATTCTCATCACTATAAACTTGAGATCCATTTAAGGAAATCGTATTGTTTTTAATGCTGCAAAAAGAGCTTATATAATAGTCAGAATTCATTAATTGTTACTTTTTTTTACAAACTAATATGGTGTGGTATTCACCAACATTAATATCTTCTTCGAGAACAAGACCTGCCTTGTCAATTAATTTTAAAAACACTTCTGCAGGATACATTTTGCTGTTTCCATTTGCCATTACTGTGAAATACAGAGAGGTTGCTTCTAATACAAATTTAGCATTGTCAAATCTTTGTCTGTCTGTAAAGGTTTCCATAATTAACAATTCGGTATTGTCGTCCATAGACTTAACACAGGTAGATAATATCTTCAGAATTTCCTCTTCAGAAAAACAATCTAAAAATTGACACATCCAAATAGTATCTGCACCTGTTGGAATTGATGGATTATCTTTTAACCAATCTATTTCATAACCAGAAACCCTCTTTTCAAAGCCTTCATTTTTTACATTGTTAAGAGCAACATTTAATTGACCAGGTAAATCAATTATTTTTATGGATACGTCTTCGTTGTATTTACAAGAGCTTATGGCAAATTTCCCTGTATTGCCACCAATATCAAATATGGTTTTAGGATTAGTTCTAAACACTATTTCTAAAGCATCATTAAATATAGCATCCGAATAATGGTGATCGAATTCAAACCAAGATTTTTTAACCTCAGGCGTCAATTGAGATAAGCCTTCATAAACGGTATCCCAATTACCAAGTTCTTTTAAACCCTCTGGTTTTCCTGTTTTGATGGCGTCATTTAAATGGAATAATCCTTTATAGCACACTTCATTTGTAAAGTTAATATTAACGTTTACAGTTTCGTTATAATTTAAAAAGTAACCTGTGGTTGTTAATTCAAAATTTCCTGAATCGTCTTTACTAACAATTTCAGAACTTTCAGCTATTTCTAATAAAACACCAAGTCCATAAACACTTATTGAAAGTTCTTTTGAAAGCTCTTCTATGGTAATACCGCCTTTTTTTCTTCTATCAAAAATTAAACTAAAAACACCAAGTTTTCTCAATGAAACTGTTGCTTGAAACACAAAGGGTGCAAAAGCAATTTTTTGTGCTTCTTGAATTGCATCAATAGCTCTCAATGACGTATTTTCCATAATATATTTTTATTCGTTATTTACTTTTTTAAATATTGCCGCTAAATTACTACCTCCAAAACCAGAAGCTGTTTTAAGGAAAATATCCATTTTTTTAGTTGTTGTTTGCGTTATTACATTTATGGGCTGAGAGACACCTAATTCTTCAAACCCTAAAGAGGTATAAAGGGTATTATTATTTAGTGAATGCATGCCAATAATGGTTTCTAGTAAACCTGAAGCGCCTAAAGTATGTCCAAAATAGCCTTTTAAACTGTTTAGAGGAACCTCACCTAAACCTAATCTATTGAAGGCGATGGCTTCCATTTCATCATTGAATGGTGTTGCGGTTCCGTGAGCAGAAATGTAATCAATACGCTCATTAGTTATGTTAGCTTCTTTTATGGCTGATTTTATACTTCTAAACAAACCTTCTCCAGTTCTAGAAGGTCCTGAAATATGATTAGCATCATTACATGAGCCTTCTCCTAAAATGGTTACGGCTTCTTCTGCTAAATTTAATTTATCATTTGTAACAAAAACACTTGCGGCTACTTCACCAATATTAATTCCTGTTCGGTTTTTACAGTAAGGTTTACAACGCTCGCTACTAAGTGCTTGAAATGAATTAAAACCAGATAAAATAAATTTAGTTACCATATCTCCGCTCACAATAAACACATGGTCATAAACACCCGATTTAATATAACGTTTTGCAACAGCTAAAGCTAAAACACCTGAAACACAGGCGTTAGAAACAACGATGGCGTCGTTTTGAAATTTAAAAAAATCTTTTATTACTTGGCCTAATACATCTAAATAAGCTCTTTCTTTTGGGAATTCACTGTTTTTATCTAAAACATCAATATTTCCTTTTGTGGTAGAAACAATTAAACCAACACGTTTAGTTAAAGGGATTTTAGAGGCTTCAACAACGCTATTTAACGATGTTAGCATCATTTGCTCTAATCTTGTAAAATTGCCTTCTGCCTTTAACTTAGCAAAGCTATCACTTAGTGTTTTTTCGTCTATGATAGAAGAAATGAAAGGCTGAGAAAATTTGCTTTTGTCTTCAACTAATTGTAATCCGGAAACTTCGTTGTGAATATTATTCACCACAGTTTTACTATCAAAACCAAGTGACGACACTATATTATTATATGATAGGTAAACTTTACTCATCAATAAGTCCAACTTTTTGTTTCCACTCTTTAAAAAACTCAGGAATTGCTAACGATAAGTCACCTTGACCAATTTGGTCTACAAAAACTTGTACAGTTTCACCAGTGCAAACAAGTAGATCATCTTGATTGTAAATTTCATACCTGAAAATCATTTTAGCGGCACGACTATCTACATAAATAGTTTTTATAGTAGCCACATCACCATAACGTAGAGGTAATTTGTGTTCACTAGATGATTTTACAATGGGAGTAGCATAGCCAAAGTCTTTTTGATTTAAATAGGCTATGTTATGATGTCTGCCGAAAGCTTCTCTACCATCTTCAAAATATTGAATATAGTTTCCATGCCAAACAATACCTAAGGGATCCGTTTCTACAAACCGAACTCTTACCTTGCTAATAAAACTAATTTCTTTTTTTTGCTTAGACTGCATTTTTCTTTTCATTATAAACAACGGCAATTAAAGTTGTGATGATAAAAAACAAAAATAGCAATGTTATCTCTGGTACAATCTCTAATAGACTAGAATTTCTTAAAAAAACATCATAAAAGGCGTTTAGTCCCCAATTCATTGGTGAGATGTTAGATAGTGTTTGCATAAATTGTGGCATAATAAACACAGGTACCCAAACACCTCCTAAAGCGGCTAAGATTACAACAAAAGTAGCTCCAAACGGTGCAGACTGTTCTTGTGTTTTTGCTAAAGTACCAAGTAATAACCCTAAACCTATAGCAGCTAAACCTGCAAAAAATGCAACAAGAAATAAAAGCGGTAATTTACCAGTAACATTTAATGTTGGTAAACCTATGGCTGGAAATAAATATACACCAATTAGCAACATCATTACAAACTGAATTAAACAAACAGCTAAATAGATTATCGTTTTTCCTCCAAGTACAGTTAGATAGGATACGGGATTTGTTCTCAATCTTACAAAAGTGCCTTGGCTCTTTTCTTTTACAATGTTTATAGATAATGGTACTATAATGAAAAATATAGCAAATAACGTCCAAGCAGGTACGTTGTGCTGAACAGAATTTGGTATTATAAATTCATCATCTTTTTTAGGTAATATTTCTGTAAAGCTTATAAAATTTTCTGTTTCAAAAATAGCTTCAGATGGATCGTCAGTTATTTGTTTTTGAAACGCATTATAAATAGATTGTGTTTCAATTTTTGAGATCATTTTATCAATCTCATTTTTTACTGAGCTTTTAAATGAGATTTGAGTCGCTGGATCAAAGTACAATTTAACTTCTTTAGCACTAAAACTTTCTTTTTGCGTGGTTTCTTCTTCGTCTAAGCCAAATTTACTCAATATATCTTCAACATTTTGGTTGATTTTTTGCTCTAAATCCGAAGACAAATCTTTAGGGATTATTATCGCTAATTGATTTTTTCCTTTAAAAACAAGGGTTTTGGCTTGGTCTTCTTTTTCAATTGAAATAACTTCAAATACGTTAGACTCATCTAATCCTTTTTTGATAGTTGCAGAAACAGAGCCATTATCGTTATCGACTAAAAGGATTGGTATTTTAGTTTCAGATACCGTTTTAAAAGTACTGTCTTGGATTAAAGTAATAGTAACAATTAATACTAAAGGCATTATAAATAATATGGCAATACCACCAATATCTCTAGTGAGTAATAAAAACTCTTTATGTGCTGATGCTAGTAATTTATGCATGATCTCTTAGAGCGCTTCCTGTTAATGCCAAAAATACATCTTCAAGATTATTAGCATTTGGTTGGTTATTTATTAAGTCTTTTGGACTGCCTTGTGTTACAATTTTTCCATGATCTATAATGGCTACTTTGGTGCAAAAAGATTCGGCTTCATTTAAATGATGAGAAGTGTAAATTATGGTAGTTCCTTTTTTATTGAGTTCTTTTAAATAATTTATAATTACATTTTTAGATTGCACATCAACACCAACACTTGGTTCGTCTAAAAATAGCACTTTTGGATCGTGAAGGATACTTGATATTAAATTAATTCTGCGTTTCATTCCACCAGAAAAAGTGTCTATTTTTTTATGTGAAAATTGAGATAATCCTAACGTTTCTAAAGCAGCATTGATTTTTGCTTTTAATTCGTTACCTTTTAAACCATACATGCTTCCAAAATACTGAAGGTTTTCAAAAGCGGTTAAAGTTGGGTATAAAGCATATTCTTGAGGTACAATACCAATAAGTTGCTTTAATTGGTTTTTGTTTTTCTTGTACGTAAGTCCATCAATGGTAAATGAACCAGAAGTAGGTTTTATTAAAGAACACAATAAGGATATTACTGTTGTTTTTCCTGCTCCATTAGGTCCTAATAATCCAAAAATTTCCTTTTTAGAAATACTTAAATCTAAATCAGTCACAGAGAAAAAATCTGCACCTTTATATTTTTTAGATAATTGATTGATTTCTATCATGTGAAATTATTAAATGGCTTTTTTTAATTTTTTAAAGAAGATTTCTTCTTTGTCTGCAATGATTTCTAATTGAGAGGCCACTTTATTATAAGCATCTGTTTTTGCACTTCTGTTTTTATAAATTCGAGAAGCTTCTAATGCGAAATCTCTCCATAAATCACCAATTTCGGTCATTTCTTTAGATAATTCGGCTAAGGAATTATTATTAAGTATTTTACTAGATTCTTGTAAAAATGCTGCGTAAATATACCTAAAACCTCCACCACCTGTGCCTATTTCCTCTTGCATTCTTACAATTTGACCTAAGTAGTGATTGGCAACCTTAACGCCTTTGCTTTTTGGCCATTTACGTATAAGTTTGGCAGTATACCTTATGCCTTTAATCCCAACAATTGGGACAGGTGCAAGCATGTCTCTGCAAGTGTTTTTTATACCTTTAACAATGGCTGTTTTAATATCTAGTTCTTTTGGGAAATCTATAGGATAATACATGTGTCCATTTGGAGCAAAAGCACCTTTGGCAAAACGAACTTTTTCTAACTCTTTAGATGTAAGAGTTGTCACTGTTTCCATTACCGGATCACTAATTAAATAGTTGTCGTTTTCTTTGCCATAAACAATTAAGTTATGAGCATTAAAATGAAAACGATATTCATCAGGAAAGTAGGTTAAGTTATAAACACCAACTTGTAAGCCAACAGGATTGTCTTTTTTTAAGTTTTCATCTAATCGATCCTTAGCTTGCTTTGGACTTTTAAATTTTTCTTTTTTAATTTTTATACCTGTACGTTTAGCAAAACGTTTAAAAATTTGACCAGGCATTACTCTATAAGTTACTGCAGGAGCGTGGTTTACTTTTAAAAAAGGAATATGACAAAATAATAAACCAGATCCTATTCCAAAAACCATTGGCTCACTCACTTTAAAGCCATTATGCTTCATTAAATTAGAAACAACTCCATTTTCGCAATGAGCCGTTTGGTGGTGAGTAAAATTAATTTCCATAATTAATATCCTTTAATTGGTCTATCGAAATATCAAAAACACTGGCATATTTTGCTAATGTTTTTTCAGAAAGTTTATTGAATTTTTTTACTTTAAAATGATTTTTTACTTGCCATTGAAACTTACCTACATAACTCGCTAAGATACCAATATCCATTTTATGGCATTCCATATAATATTCAATAGGACTAGTTTCACCATTTAAAACCCTTTCTTTTGCATTATTAATGCGCTCATTAATTTCTTGAAGTGCATTATCTAAAGCAATTGTTTTAGGATCCCAACCAGTGCTTTTTATTGTGGTATATTCTCCTTTCTCATCAACTGCGTAACACAATTCTTTAATGTTGTCTTTTTCTAAACCACCATCATCTTGAGGAACATCATTCTTTTTCATGTTTATTCGTATTGTTTAAATAGCAATGTGAGTGCCTTTAAAGCATTGCTTTAGGGTATCAACTTTTTTTTAGAATGCTCGCAGCATTAAACTATTTTAAATCTTTGATAACCAAATTAAGCTCACAAGATAACAATAGGTTAGTAGATTCAAAAATATGACACTCTAAAGAGCATACGCTATAACTTTCTGTGTCAAACCTCGAGGTTAATTTTGCATTAGATATTATGGTACTTCCAACCTTAGGACAAGAAAATGCTGTTATTTTTTTAATGGCACTAATAAAACCAATTAATTTAGCTCCTTTACCTTCTGTATCATCATCGTCAAAATAACTTTTACCTACAATTGATGAACACGTTTGTGCCGCATTTTCAACCAAGCCCATTTCGTTAAAATAATTATTTTCAACAAAGAGATTATCTTCCTCTATTTTAAATGATGCAGACACCTCTTCATCAGTGAGAATTAGAATTTTGTCTAACAATAAAAATGGAGGACGATGCGGTAAAAAGTTTGATATATCAATTTTGTTAAGGTCCATCATTATTTGGCAATAACAGTTTTCATTGTACTTGTAGCAATCTTCTCTTTCTTAGAATTAAAAACAGTTATTTCTACTAAAGTAACTCCCATAAATTCTTGTAAAATATGTGCTTCTGTATTTATAATTTCATCTAAAGCAGGAAGTGATAAAATGTGAACTTCTTTTATTGAACCGATATAACCTGTTGGAGCAGGTTGTCCTTTTAAATAGTAGTCGTATCCCGTATGAAGCGCCACAGTTTGTGCCATGTTTTCTATTATTCCAGACTCAGATAAGGTATGGTTTTTAAAGAAAATATTGCTTTCAGAAATTTTAAACGAAGATACTATTTGTGTGTCGGAAAAACCTAATAGCGCATCTACCATTACAAAAGGTGATTTTTGCGGTATTAAATTTTCAATAGTTGTAATTGGTGTATCTAATAAATTCATATTAACAAACGGTTAAATGAGCGTATGCGTATGAAAATCTACCACTTTCTGGTACAGATAACATTATTTTATCTCCTTTTTTTAATCGTCCAGAGGCCATCAATTCTTCAAGCATTAAATAGATAGAAGCAGACCCAACATTACCAACTTTACTTAAATTAGTAAACCAGCTACTTTCTGGAACTTTTAATCCTTTTTCTTTGATTCGGTTTTTTAATTTTTCGGCAAAATATTGAGACGATATATGAGGTAAGAAATAATCGATATCCGAAGAGTCTTTAGAATGTTTTTTAAAGACCATTTCCATACTTTCTACACCTTTATTAATAACGTGTTCTTCTAAAATCTTAACATCTTGCTTTATAGAAAAGATAGAGTCTTCTAACCATTCTTTAGAGCTATATTCTGTCCAAGATTTTATAGATCCGTCTTCAAGCTTTTCTCCACCAGAGTACATACAGGTTTCTAATTCATGAGCAAAAGAATAGGCTTCCATCCAATCAATTTTTAAAGAAATGCCTATTTCATTTTTTTTGTCTTCTAATAGCATTGCACCAGCACCATCAGATAGCATCCAGCGTAAAAAATCTTTTTTAAATGCTATTATAGGTAGTTTTTCTAATTTTGAAAGTAACTCTGATTCTTCTTCAAATTTATTTGCTAATAATCTGGTAGAAACCCTTTCAGAACCTGTACAAACAGCATTGTTAGAATTCCCAGCTTTAATAGATAGATAACCAAATTTTAAAGAACTCATACCTGCACAACAAATGCCTGAAGCTGAATTTATTTCTAAATTTTTATTGGCTAATAGTCCATGTACCATGGCGGCATGAGACGGTAATAATTGATCTGGTGTAGATGTACCACAGCATAGAAGTTCCATGTCGTTTTCTGTAAACGATTGATCAAATAATTTTGAAATGGCTTCTTGCGTTAATTTGGCGTTAGAATGTGTAAACTCTCCATTCTTATTAATAGCATAATAACGTTGTTTTATACCATTGTTTCTTAATACAATTCGTCTTGCCTTAGAAGGTTTATCATTAATTTGACCTAAAACGTTTTCCATTTCATCATTACTAATGGGATCATTAGGTAAAATTTTTGATATTCTAGTTATATAAACGTCCTTCATTGTTGCCCCTTCTATTTAATTTCTACTGATGAATAATACTTTTTATCTCTTTTTATTTTTCCGTACAAAGGTATATAAGTCAACAAAAATAGAATAAAAACCAACGGAGCAATAATCCAAATGGCAAATAATAAATAATAGTTAAACATTTTTAGCCAAACGGTTCGCTTTTCACTATTTGCATCGCCTTTAGAATAGATAAGTTTAGCCCATTTATCAAACAAAACATTAGCACGTTGATCCGCTAAAACGAGAAAAGATTTAATAACAACGGCCTTTTCTTTTAGGAGGTTATTTTGAATAGTTTCTAGGTTGTTATTAGAAATATGATCTAATATAATATTACCAAATTTTGAAGATTCGTCTATATCTTTTTGAGATACTCCAGGTTTAGGGAAAATACCTAAAAAGCGTTCTTTTTTACCAGTAAACATCCATTGCACAATGGTGATTACACTAATGTGATTTATGTGTCTATCAACTAAAGCAATATTACCAACTAGTTTTGCATTACAGTCTTTGAGTAAGTGCTTTACTTTTTCTTGAGCCATTATCCACATATTCCTGCAGCCAATAACGGTAATTACAGGTGTGTTGGCTAACAGTTTTTTAGCATCAGGTGATTTTAAAAAAGACGTTGTAGGTATTGAAGGGCTTAAGTACCATACTGGATAACCAAAAAGTACTAAATCATATTTTTGATTTAAAATATGTTCTGGTATCGATTGTATTTTAGATGGAATTTGAAGAAAGGATTCAGGGAACACATTAAAAAAAGTATTCTTTTTCCAAGGAAAAGGAAATGGTGTCTCCATTTTTATTTCATAATGAACAACATTTACGTCCTTATTAGCGCTTAGAGGTCTTGCTATATTATTCATTATTTCTGTAAGTTGACCAGATTGAGAATAATGTATCACTAGAATGTTTTTCATCTTATTTTTTATTTGCATTCCAAAAGTCAAAGTAATTAAACCATTGCAAAGGATATTTTTTAAGCATCCATTCTAAGCTTTGTGTATAATCTTTTAGTAATGCGTTGGCATCTCTGCCCTTTGCTGTAGATGTCCTTGCATAGAGGTGATAGTGCTTTCTAGATTCTTTTAGAACATAAACAAATAAAACAGGTACTTGCAGTCTAGAACCAATTAAAAATGGTCCAGCAGGAAACTTTGCTTCTTTGCCTAGTAGCTCGTGAGTTAAATATTTTGAATCTTTAATATATCTGTCACCAGTAATGCAAACAATTTCATTTCTTGTTAGCGCTGCGTTAATCTCAAAGATATGAGAAAGGTCTTCTTTAATTAAAATGATTTTAATATTAGACTTTTTTACAACAGTATCAAGATAGTTTTTTATCGCTGTATGTTCAACATCAGTGGTTAATAAGCTTATAAAATCTCTTTCTTCTAACTCTCCAAAAAAGTGTTCGGCAATTTCAAAATTACCTAAATGTGCGCTGATTAATATGCCACCTTTTTTTTGTTTTAGGACTTCTTTAATTTGGTCAACACCATCATAATCATATGTGAATTTAGATTTTAAGCCTGAAGAAATGGCTATCTTGTCTATAATAGTTTGTCCAAAGACAAAATAACTTTTATAGATACTAATAATGCTTTTAAATCTAGAGTATTGTAGTCTTTTACGGAAATAGTAGTAAGCCGATGTGGTGCTGTCTTTTGCGAAAAAACAGAAATATGCGGCTACAAAATATAATACAAAATAGGCTGAGGGTAACCCTAGTTTTTTGATACAAAATATAAATATTTTATAACCTAAAACTGTACCTCTGGACTTTCCTTTCCATTCAGCAGCCATAAATATTTAAGTAAAATTATTTAAGTTTATTTTCAATAAGGTTATAGAAATCTTCAAGCAATACAATATCTACAAAATCTTCTCCTACTAATTTAATTCCAAAATTAGATTCAACAGAGACAACAAGATCAACAAAATCTAAACTATCAAGATCAAGAGTGTCTTTTAGGTTAGCTTCAGGAGAAATGTCTTCAGATTCAACTTCAAATTCATCTATAAGAAAGTTGTTTATTTTTTCAATAATAACTTCTTTATCCATCTTTATTCTATATTTTTTTGATTATTAATGCTGAATTTGTTCCTCCAAATCCAAAAGAATTCGACAAAAATACATCAATTTTTTTATCTAGTGTTTTACTTACTAAATTTAATTTAGCCGCATCTTCATCTGGTTGGTCTAAATTAATATTTGGTGCAATAAAATCATTTTGCATCATTAACATAGAGTAAATAACTTCACTTGCACCAGCCATCCAACATTCATGGCCAGTCATGGACTTTGTAGAACTTACATAAGGTCCGTTTTCGCCAAATACATTGTAAATTGCTTTAGCTTCATTAGCATCTCCAACAGGTGTTGAGGTTGCGTGAGCATTAACATAATCAATAGTGCTACTTTCTATATTTGCTTGTTTAATAGCTTTTAGCATAGCTCTTGATGGTCCATCAACGTTTGGTGTAGATATGTGATCTCCATTAGAAGAAAAGCCATAGCCAATAATTTCGGCTAAAATAGGTGCTCCTCTTTTAACAGCAGATTCGTAACTCTCAACGACTAAAGTTGCTCCACCACCACTTGGCACTAAACCATCTCTGTTTTTATCGAAAGGACGCGAAGCTTTTTCTGGTTGATCCGTGTTCATAGCAAACACGCCTAAACCATCAAAACTACCCATTGCGAACTTATTAATTTCTTGAGCTCCTCCACAAATAATACAATCTTGTAATCCGCTCTTAATAAGTTGGTATGCCATGCCAATAGCATGAGACCCACTTGCACAAGCAGCACTTATAGTAAAGTTGACTCCTTTTAATTTGAATATTGTTGAAAGATTCATAGTTACTGTAGAATTCATAGCTTGAAATATAGCACCTGAACCAACTAGCGCTGAGTCTTTTTTCTCCCTAATTGTGTCTATAGAGTTGATAACCGCTTTTGCAGTACTATCATTACCATACAAGATGCCTACTTCATTTGCATCTAAAAAATCTTGAGTGATTTTAGCATTTTTTAGAGCTTCAACAGTAGCTACATAAGCGTAAGTTCCTTCTTCGCCTAAACTTATTCTTTGTCTTCTAGTAAGTTGTGATTTTAAGTTAGGCTCTTCAACCATGCCTGTTAAAGGAGAGCGATATCCAAAAGGGATTCTTTCTTCGTCAATAACAATTCCAGACTTACCATTATATAAAGAGTCCTTTACTTCATCTAAATTTTTACCAATACAAGAATAGATACCCATTCCAGTTATTACAACTCTTCCCATTTTCAACTTTATTTAAGAGTAAAGCCCTCCATTAATATTAATAACTTCTCCTGTTATGTAAGAGGATTTTTTAGAGGCTAGAAAAGACACTAAATGAGCTACTTCTTCTGGATTTCCAAAACGATTTGCAGGCACCATTTTCTTTAATTCTTTTTCATCTAAATCATCAGTCATGTCTGTTTTTATAAATCCAGGAGCAACTGCATTTACAGTAATATTACGTTTAGCAATTTCTTGGGCTAAAGCTTTAGTTGCGCCAATTACAGCGCCTTTTGCGGCTGAATAGTTAGTTTGACCTGCTGTACCTTTTAAGCCAGAAAGCGAAACCATATTAATTATTCGTCCGTATTTTTGAACGAGTAATTTTTGAATTAAGTGATTTGTGACGTTAAAGAAACCATTGAGACTTGTATTTATTACATTGTTCCAATCGTCTTGAGTCATCCACATAAACAATCCATCTTTTGTAATGCCTGCGTTATTAACGATGACTTCAATGATAGCGTTTTTATTATGCTCTAACCAATTATCTAAAGTAGATTTTACTTCTTCATTATTAACCACATTAAACTGAAGTATTTCACCAGTTCCACCAGCTTCTTTTACTGCTTCTAAAGTGTCTAAAGCAGCCTGTTTATTGCTTTGGTAATTAATTAAAATATGATAATCAGAATCTTTTGCTAATTGTATACAAATTGCTTTGCCAATGCCTCTAGAACCTCCTGTTACTAAAGCGCACTTGGTTACTTGTTCTTTTTCGTTCATTTATATTATGCTAATTATAGAGCGGTGTTTACAAATAGCTCAACGTTTTGATACCATTTGCCTCCTAAAGGATTTCCATTGGTGTCTAAAAAACTCCATTCTTTGCCTTTTTTTACACGCGCTAATCCATTGTGAAATCCTTTTATAGAATTTTTGCTAAAAATAGATAGACCTCCAGCAGTAATTACATATTCTGCAGCTATAACCGTTTTACCTGATTTGTCTATAAAACCCCAAAGTTTCTTTTCTTTTACAGGAGCTAAACCACTTTCTGAAAATGTTTCAGCATCTCTGTAGATAAAATCAATTACTTTTTCTCCTTTTTCATTTATGTATCCCCAAAGTTTATCATTAGTAATTGGAGCTAAGCCATTTTTAAAGGCTCTAACCTTTTTAAAAGTTGGTTGAATTATCCATTCTCCTTTATTATTAACAAATCCTACTTTTTTATTACTACGTGCATAAGTTAGATCAGAATCATCTGTAAAGTCCCAAATTTTATCAGCTCCGCTAACAATGTTAAATTCGTTATTGGTTATAACTCCGAAAGAATCACCCTTTCTAGCTCCAACACCTTTACTGTTGTAATCTCCTATCTCTAGGTATTCTAGCGGAATAAAAACGTCGCCCTTTTTGTTTATCATTCCCCAATTATCCCCATTTCTCACTCTTGCATAGCCATTACTGAATGGTTTAATAACATCGTAAGTAGGTTCTAATATAAGTTTGCCATCGGTTCCTAAAAGACCATATTTTTTATTGCTTCTGTAAAATGCAACTCCGCCATCAAAATCATAGTATTTCTCATGTACAGGCGTTTTTAATATTTCGCCTGAAGCATCTATATAATTCCATTGGTCATTTTTAAGAACTAAAACAAAACCAGAATTAAAATCTTTTACTTTGTCATATTCAGGTTGAAGTACCCATTCTCCAGAGGTGTCAATAAGTCCCCATTTATCTCCTTGAAGAACTGCTGCATATTTTCCGGAAAAACTTGATGCTTTTTGAAACTGAGGCTTAATGACATATTCTCCAGAAGTGTTGATGTAGCCAAATAAATCATTGTCCCTAACCAATGCTAATTCTTGTGCATTAATTGAAAAAATAGTTTGTAAAAATACAAGTAGAAATAAGTGTTTAGTTTTCATGTGTTTATATATTTTTTACCATTTATCACATATAAAATTCAATATAACTATTCTAAGGAATAATTATATTTTTAGCAAAAGACGTTACTCTACACTAGCTCTTATAATGACTCATTTTTCATTATGTAAGCTTTAACTTCATTTACATAAGGATACATAACAACGTCTTCCGTAAATATAGGAACTAATTTTCTTATTTCATCATACATTTTCTTCGTTTTTGAAGATACCTGGTCTTGTGCTTTTAAGTATTCAATAGCTTGAATAATAGTAATCATTTCTATCGCTAAAACTTCAAAAGCGTTTTCAATAACCTTTTTGGTGATTAATGCAGCGTTTGTTCCCATACTCACAATATCTTGATTGTCGTTGTTGTTTGGGATACTATGAACGTACATAGGGTTAGATAACATTTGATTTTCGGCTGTTGTAGATGTCGCTGTAAATTGAACACCTTGCATACCAAAATTAAGTCCTAATTTTCCAAGATTTACAAATGCAGGTAATATGTTGTTAAGGCTTGGATTAAGTAGGTAGTTTAATTGTCGCTCTGCAAGCATACTCATTTTTGTAACTACTATTTTTAACTTATCCATTTCTAAAGAAACATAGTCTCCATGGAAGTTTCCACCATGATAAACGTGTTGTTTCTCAACATTTACAATAGGATTGTCGTTAGCAGAATTCACTTCTTCTATTAAGATGCTTTCAACACTATTTAAAGTGTCTAAAACAGGTCCTAATATTTGAGGAACGCAACGTAATGAATAGTACTCTTGTACCTTATCTTCAAAAACAGAAACATTATCACTGTTTTTCTCGTATAAGTGATGCTCTCTCTTTCTAGTTAAGTCACTATCTTTTAGGTGAGCACGCATGTCTTCTGCGATTTTGTGCTGCCCTATGTGTTTTTTAGAATGATTTAACTCATAAGATAAATGATCATCGTAGGCTTTTACAATTTCATTAATTGCGGCAGAGCAAGAAATCATCCAATTTAGTAATCGTCTGGTATAAACTGTATTTACAATGCCTATACCTGTCATTACAGAAGTACCATTCATTAAAGCTAGTCCTTCTCGCAATTCTATTGAAATTGGTTCTAAACCTTCCGTTTTAAAAACGTCTTTTGTTGCTTTACGTTCACCTTTGTAAAAGACTTCTCCTTCACCAATTAGTACTAATGCTAAATGTGCTAATTGTACTAAATCTCCGCTTGCGCCAACTCCTCCGTGTTCATATATTAACGGAGTGATATCTCTATTAATCAATTCGGTCATTAAATTTATAACCGATATGTGCACTCCAGAGTTACCTAATGATAAGGTGTTTAATCTTGCTAGCATTGCGGCTTTTACATACTTTGGTTGTATGTGGTTACCTGTGCCAGATGCGTGGCTACGGATTAAATTGTATTGTAATTGTATTCTTTCAGAATCTTTAATTTTGTACTGTGCCATTGGGCCAAAACCTGTATTGACACCGTAAATAACTTTATTTTCTGAAAACTCTTTTAAAAAGTTAAAGCTTTTTTCAACAGTCTCTAAAACAGTATCATCCATTTGAATAGATTGAGATTCAAATATTACTTTATAAAAATCTTCAATTCTTAATTCCCCTTTAAGTTTTACCATCTATATTTTTTCAATATCTTTAATGAATATTTTTACAACCCACAAGTTGTAGCTGTGCTTATGTGCAAATTTAAAATAATAAATGAATCTTTAGGTTTAAAATAATGAGTAATATAAATGTTGATGTTTTAATAATTGGTGCTGGGCCTTCTGGCTGTGTAGCGGCTTCTTATTTACATAATAATGGGTTAAAAATTAAAGTTGTTGAAAAAAACAATTTTCCAAGATTTGTTATTGGTGAAAGTTTGCTGCCAAGGTGTATGGATCATTTTGAAGAAGTAGGCTTATTAGATTGCTTGAAAAAGAAAGAATTTGAAGTTAAGGATGGTGCGCGCTTTTTAAGAGGAGATGAGGTTTGTAATTTTGATTTTAGTAAAAAACATACAGAAGGTTGGAATTGGACATGGCAAGTGCCACGAGCTGATTTTGATAAAACTCTGACCGATGAGCTTCTTAAAAGGGATGTGGACATTGCTTTTGAAGAAGAAGTGATTGATGTATATTTTAATGACGACGGAAGTTCTGTAACTTCTATAAAAAATAAGGACGGTGAAATCTACAAAGTAAATGCTAAATTTATTGTTGATTCTAGTGGTTATGGTAGAGTTTTACCTCGACTTTTAGATTTAGAAAAGCCTTCAGAACTGCTGAATCAGTCTTCGATATTTGCACATGTTAAGGATATAAAACGACCAGAAGGTTGGGAAGGAACTAGGATTACTTTTGATGTCCTTGATACAAGATTGTGGTTTTGGGTGATTCCGTTTTCTAATGGAATAACTAGTATTGGTTTTGTTGGGCCAACTGAATTTATAGAGTCTTTTGAAGGTTCTTCTACAGAGAAATTAGCTGAAATGTTGAAATTGTCTTCCTATTATAGAGAGCGATTTGAAGATGTTGACTTTTTGTTTAAACCTGTAGAAATCACTAATTATTCTAAGTCTGTGAAGCAACTTTATGGAAAAGGATACGTGCTAACGGGTAATAGTGCAGAGTTTTTAGATCCTGTGTTTTCTTCAGGTGTTACTTTTGCTACTGAATCTGCATTAATGGCAGCGAAATTGATTACTAAATCTTTGCGTAATGAAACTGTAGATTGGGAGGTAGAATATTCTGACTACATAAAACGTGGAGTTAATGTTTTTTCTACGTACGTAAAAGAATGGTATACAGGGAATTTACAAACATTATTCTTTCATAGGCCAGAAAATCCTGAAATTAAGAAACAAATATGTGCTGTATTAGCAGGTTATGTATGGGATGAGACTAATCCTTTTGTGAAAAATCACCATAGACTTGTTAGGACTGTTGCTCATATTATAGATATGGAAAAACAAAAAGTGAGTAATTAGATCACTAATTACTCACTTTTATACTTAAGTTCTAATTGATATTAGAATGCTTTTTTCATAATCAATTTAGATAAAGTTTTGCCTGTTTTAGCATAACCTTCACCAATACGATCTTCGTTACTAAACGTACCGCCAAATTGAGCTCCTGGTGCATGTTTACTAGTGATTTCTAATAGTACATTATCTCTATTAGCTGTTTCAACAAATTTTAATAGTGTAGTTACTTTTGCTGGTTGTCTCATAACTCCAACATTATAACCTGGATATATCCAAACAGTTTCTACTATAAGTGTGTATTTTGCATCTGTAAGCCCTTCTTCAAAAGACATGCCTTTCTTTTCGGCTAAATCTCTATTCATAAGCTCTAAAAATTTTGGAGCATATATTAGTTCTCTACTAGCCAACCATTTTTTTTCCCAAGTCTTACCTTTTCCTTTTCCTTTAGATTCTAAATCTTCACTACGTTCTTTAACGTATTCGTCATTAGTAAGGTTGTCCTTGTTGATTTGCATATTGCTGTAATCAAACTCTACGTTAATGGCTTGATTGCTCTCAATGAAATCAAAATTGCCTTCTGCTACTTTCATTTTTTGTGCGTAAACTAAAGTTGAAACTAATAGAATAAACGCTAGTGATAATGTGTTTTTCATAATAAGATTTATAGTTATTGATTTGTCAAATATATTGAAAATAATTAATTGTAATTGTGCTATTTAAACTTTAATAGTTAGCAATTTAAATTATAATCAACTTTATTGCATTACGTTATTGGTTTATTTTCACTTTAATTAAAACGTCTTCTTTTTTCTTTTTATAGAACTCTATTACAAATTCATTTTCGGCCGTTTTTATAACTCTATTGTTGCTGAATTGATGAACTTCAAGTTTTTTTGTGACGTTTCGGGTATCGAAAATGTTATCTTTTTCAACGTCACCTGTAGCATCATTAATTTTATAAGCGGTTAAGTAGCCACCATGGCCATCGCTATGTTTAGCTGGGATTTTGTTTAAAGGTAAGTCTATGTTTTTTACATTATCTAAATAAACTAAATAGTGGTTTCCGTTTGTATAAAAATAGGAGTAAGACATGCCTCCTTGGTAAGTCTTACTTGTGTCATAAACTTGTCCCATCTTAGGTGCTCCAGATTGTCTTTTTGGTAATTTTTTCATCCAAGCTAAATCACCGTTTGGATCTATTTTAGAAATTAACATGTCATTATTATGGAAAGTGTAATAAATACGCCCACTAGATGTGCGATGTTGTATCACAAAGGTTTGTTCTCCAATGAGTACAAGGCTACCATCATTATATATAATTAAATCTCTAAGTTGTAAATTAATAAACTCTGCTTTGTCTTTTTCGTCTTTTTTGTTGTTCTTCTTTTTAGTTCTATCACTAACATATTGGTTTAGAACTTCTACAGGGATCTCGTGAGACTTTTTCTCTATTAATTCGCCGTTTTTATCAATTTTAAAGGTGAACAATCCGTCTGAGTTTGCTAGTCTGTTATTTAGTCCATTAGTATAAAAACCTGCGCAAATCATAAAATCATCTGAAGATTCAAATAGTGAAATCCCATTAATAAATTTATCATCTAAAACTATTTTGGTAATCTCAATATTATCAGAGCCATCAAGAAGTCTAAATAACTCCATATGGTAATTGGCATCTTTATCTTTCTTTTTCTTTTTGTCTTTATTGCTATCATCATGAAATACTTTAGAAAGCATATAGCCATGACCTTCGGAATCTACAGCGAAATCGAGCAAATTCATTCGTCTTTCCGTATAAGGCATTTTGTATTTGTTAGACCAAATAGGATTTAGTGTAAAATCATATACATTAACACCTATGATATCGTAACTTTTAGTGTCTCGTTTTACTTCTGGTTTCTTTCTATATTGTACCATAAGTTTAGATTCGTCATAAGACGTAATAAAATCAAACTTATCTGTAACCCCAAAACCACCAAACATTCCCATTGCACCAAAATTAACGCCTGTAGTATATGTGGCCATTGGTGATCCGGCTAATTTTCCAGCAATATCAATTAATTTAATAGGCTCTCCTGTAAACTCACCAGTTTCAAAGTTGATTTCTCTATAATACAAGCGCTCGTGCTTGGTTTTTTTTCCTGACCAAGATGAGTAGAAAAAGTAATACTTATCTTGCAATTCAATCATTCCTTCTACAACATAATTATCAGGGAGATCTTCATATTTTTTTTCTGAAATAATACTTAGTCCTTCTACGTCAAATTTTTGAATGACTAAATATTTTTTCCAAGGCTTTACAGTTAAAACTTGTTTGTTTTTACTGAAATAGAATTTTTTTGCTGCATCATAAACTTGATAAGGCTCACTAACATTAAAACTATAATCTGGAGATAATTCTTTTTGTGCGTTTAATGTCAGTAAGAAAAGACATGTACAAAATAAAAGGTATGCTTTTTTCATCGAATAGAGTTTATAATTATTGTTTGGTCGAATATATTGAAAATTATCAGGTTAGATTCTTTTTCAGCACAATAACACTTTGTTTTTAAGAAAACTTGATTGCTTTTTTTCTGTCTTATAACTATACATGCTTAAAACATTTAAGATGTTAAGCCTAATAAATAAAGCTTATTAATAATTTTACTACCTTAACAGCATTATACAATATCTGTTTTATGTTATTTTTTTATAAACTTAAGGTTAATCTTTGTTTTTTGCTTACAGCACTACTTGTTAGTGTGAATTTTTATGCACAAGAGATTCCTCCTATTCAGGTATTTACATCGCAAGATTATGGTGCTGAAGATCAAAATTGGGCAATAGCTCAAGCTGAAAATAATTTTATTTATGTTGCTAACAATAAAGGTTTGCTGGAGTATAATGGTGCGTCGTGGACGCTTTATAATTCACCGAACGTTGGCATTTTAAGGTCTTTAAGGGTTGTTGAAGATAAAATTTATTCGGGTGGATATATGGATTTTGGTTATTGGACTAAAAACAACCAAGGTAAATTATTGTATACTTCTCTAATTGATGATCAAAAATTTTCAGTAAAAGAAGATGAGGATTTTTGGGGCATCATTAATATTGAAGGTTATGTGTTGTTTCAGTCGTTCGATAGAATTTATATTTATAATACAGAAGAGGAAAGTTTTGACATTATAAACTCTGATTCTAGGATAAATAAAATGTTTAAGGTAGGTGAAACTATTTATTTTCAAATAATAAATAAAGGTGTTTTTAAGATTGAAAATGGTGTAGAAGCCATGGTGATTTCGGCAGAAACGATTGCTGATAGAGAGTTAGTAAATATGTTTTTAACAGACTCTAAGCTGCTACTACTAACTAAAGAGAATGGCTTTTTTAGTTTTAATGATGAAGATATAAAACCTTGGTTGCCAAATTCAAATATCCCATTTTCTGATTTGAGTATTTATAGTAGTATTAAATTAAATGATGAAAGCTTTGTTTTAGGAACAGTTGCTAATGGAATTATTCATATAGATAAAAATGGCAAGGAATTGTTAAGAGTCAATCAGTCTTTTGGGATGAGCAATAATACTGTTTTGTCAATTTTAGAAGATAGTTATGGTAATATTTGGTTAGGCTTGGATAATGGTATAAATGTTATTAATCTGAATTCTCCGTATAAAGTTTATACTGATAAGCAAGGTGTTTTGGGTACGGTGTATGTTGCTGCCAAAGTAGAAGATTATCTTTATTTGGGAACGAATCAGGGTTTGTTTTATAAAAATTTAAATTATAAAAACTCATTTAGATTTGTAGAAGGCACTAAAGGGCAAGTTTGGAGCTTATCTCTTGTTAAGGGAACGTTGTTTTGTGGTCACGATAAGGGAACTTTTATTATTGATAAAGGAGCTGCTAAAGGAATTTCTAGTGTTTTAGGGACTTGGGTAGTTAAAGAAATTAAAGGTTACCCTAATCTTTTAATTCAAGGTAATTATAAAGGATTAAATATTTTAGAAAAAATTGGTAATACATGGAGTTATCGAAATAAAATTGTAGACTTTGATATTTCTTCTCGATATTTTGAATTTCTTGATCCACATGAGTTATTGGTGAGTCATGAGTATAAAGGCGTTTATAAAATTAAGATAGATAATGATTTTGAGAGAGTAATTGATTTCAAGAAGATACCTATCCATGAAGGTGTGAAATCTAGTATTGTTAGTTATGATAATAAAATCTTATATAGTTTTCAAGATGGTTTTTTTTTATATGATAAAGAAAATCAAACATTTAAACCAGATACCGTTTTAAGTAAGTTGTTTAGTGGAGAAAATTACGTTTCTGGTAAGCTAATTAATGATAGGGAAGCTAATAAACTTTGGGGTTTTTCTAATAATGATATCATATATATAGAGCCTGGGAAATTATCAAGTGAGCCAAAAATTAATTCTATTGCGCTTTCTGAAGAAGTGCGTAAAAGTAAATCTGGATTTGAAAATATATTAGACCTAGGTGGTAATGTCTATTTAATCGGAACTACAGAAGGGTATTTAATAATGGATTTAAATAAGCTTGAGTATAGAGCTTTAGATATTCACTTAAACAGTGTTGCTAGTGGATCGCATCCAAATGAACTTGAGTCATTGGATCTAATTAACTCTAGTGTCTTTAAGAATAAAACTAATAATATTAAATTTAAATATAGTGTTACTAATTACGACAAACTTTCCACTTCTAAATACCAATATAAGTTAACTGGTATCTATGATAATTGGAGTAATTGGTCTCCAAGCTCAGAAGTGTTTTTTAAAAATTTGCCTCATGGAGATTATACTTTTGAGGCAAGAGCAATATCGGGAGGTGTTCTATCAAATAATATATTGTCATATACTTTTGCAATTGAAAAACCTTGGTATCTTAAACCATTGGCCATAATTTCTTATTTTGTTTTAGCATTACTCTTTATATATGTGCTGTATTATTTCAATAAAAAGCATTATAAAAAACAGCAAAAAAAGCTTATTGAAAAAAAAGAAAGACAATTGGCGCTAGAACAATCAGAAAGTAAGCGTCAGTTAATACAGTTTAAAAACAAAAACTTACAATTAGACATTGAAAACAAGAATAGGGAACTTGGTATGGCGACTATGAATTTAGTAAAGCGTAATGAGCTGTTAAGTAATATTAAGAGTGAGTTAACTAAAAGTAAATCACTAAATGAAGTTAATAAAGTGGTTAAGCTTATCAACTCAAGCATAAACAATACAAACGATTGGGAACTATTTGAAGAAGCCTTTAATAATGTCGATAAAGACTTTATGAAAAGGATAAAGGCACTACATCCATCTATTACTCCTAATGATTTAAGATTGTGTGCTTATTTAAGGTTGAATCTGTCTTCCAAAGAAATAGCTCCTCTTCTAAATATTTCTCATAAAAGTGTTGAGGTTAAGCGCTATCGTTTGCGTAAAAAACTTGGGTTAGAACACGAACAAAGTCTCTCTAACTACATTATTGAATTATAGCACCTATACACTTGTCTTATTTACCTATACAATACCTATACAAAACTTGTATTTAGCATCGTTTTAACTGATTACATGAGTTTTGTTAAGTAAAAGTTAATTCCGAGAATATCATAAAATAAAGGGGTGTTGAATGCTTTATTGGTAATTTTTGGTGTTTTATTTTACGTTGTATGTTTTATGTATAGCCCTATTTTAAGAATTCTCAATTTTTATTTTCTAATATTACATTATCTAATTAAATAAACTATGAAAATAAAACTTTTCACGCTATTTGCACTCATTTTAACAATGACAGCATTTGGGCAAAATGTAGATCTAACTGGAACGGTAACTGAAGCATCTTCAGGGCAACCTTTACCAGGTGTTAATGTAATCCTTAAGAATACCACTAAAGGAGCATCGACAGATTTTGATGGGAACTTTACTTTAAAGGATGTGCCATTAAATTCTGTAGTAGTTGTTTCATATATTGGTTTTGTTAAGCAAGAGATTACAATTTTAAACAATGACCCACTAAATATTGCTTTAGTTGAAGACTCAGAGTCTTTAAGTGAGGTAGTTGTAATTGGTTATGGTACGCAAAAGAAGCGTGATGTAACAGGTGCGGTTTCAATAGTGGATTCTAAGACTTTAGATGAGCTTAAGCCAGTAAAAGTCGAGCAAGCACTTCAGGGTACAGTTTCGGGTGTTAACGTTACCTCTCAATCTGGTGCTCCTGGAGCAGGGTTAGATATTCGTATTCGAGGTATTTCTACTAATGGTACTAATGGTCCTTTAGTTATTATAGATGGATATCAAGGTGATTTAGGGATTTTAAACCCTAATGATATTGAAACTATTACAGTGTTAAAAGATGCCCAAGCTGCAATCTATGGTACAATAGGTGCTAATGGTGTTGTTTTAATCACCACTAAGAGTGGTAAGAAAGGAGGAAAGACACAGATTTCTTTTAATAGTTATGTTGGTTTTCAAGAAGCTACACGTAAACTCTCATTATTAAATTCAACAGAATATGCTTTAATTTTAAACGAAAGTTATGCAAACGGTGGTCAAGATTTACCTTATCCAAATGTGTCTAACTTAGGAGAAGGAACTGATTGGCAAGATGAGGTTCTTAATGATGGTGTTCCCATTATGAGTCATGATTTTAGTATTTCTGGCGGATCTGAAAAAATAGCTTATTCTATCAGTGGTTCGCATTTGTATCAACAAGGTATAATTGCACCTAAGAAAACTGATTTTAGAAGGAATACGGCAAGAGCATCTATAAAGGCTGACTTATCTGATAAGATTAAAATGAATACTAATGTTACATACACTTACTTAGATAGAGATTCAGTTAATGATTTTGGATTAGGATCAGTATTATTTAATGCTTTAAATACTCCGTCTACATATTCACCTTATGATAGTAATGGGGATTTTACATTACTACCAAGTTCAACTGGTTTAGGTATAGAAATTATTAACCCATTAGCTCAAATAGAGAATACTTATAATGATTATGATCTAAAAAAAATTAATGGTACTGTATCTCTAGAATATCAAATATTAGATAAATTAAATTTAACTGGTCGAGTTGGTTTCAATACCTCAAATAGTGAAAGTAAAACTTTTTCTAAAATTGTAGATTATGGAGGTAAGGTTTTTGATATTGGTAGAAGTAGTGTTACTCAGAATGCTATAAATGATAATGATTATTCATTAGATGTTTTTGCTACTTATCAGAATACATTTTTTGAAAATCATAATGTAACATTAACGGGAGGTACTACAGTTTATAAAACATATGGAAATGGTTTATATGCTACAGGTTACGATGTGCCAAATAATTCATGGGAATTTGCAGATGTATCACTAGCTCTTGGTACGGGAGGTGATGGAGTTAGAGATGTTAGTTCTTATGCCTATGATGAAAGACGTTTATCTTTCTTCACAAGATTACAGTACGATTTTAAAGGGAGATATTTATTTTCAGCGATGTTGCGTAGAGATTCTTCTACTAAATTTGGACCTGATAATAGAGTCGCTTATTTTCCATCAGCTACTGCAGGATGGATAATTTCAGATGAAGAATTTTTAACTAATTCAAATTTGGTTGACTTTATGAAGTTGAGGGTTAGTTATGGTATTTTGGGTAATGATCAAATTCCACCTAACGGCTATGTTGGTCAACTAAGTGGTGAAGCAACATATATTTTTGATGATGTTTTAGTTAATGGTACTGCGATCGGGCAATTGCCAAACCCTGTGTTACAATGGGAGGAGGCTAAAAAGTTTGATATTGGTTTAGATTTTAGATTCTTAAATAACAAAATAGATATAACTACAGATTACTTTATTAACAAAAGAGATAATTTATTAATTACTAATATTCCTGTTTCTGGTATTACTGGTGTTTTTGCTCCTGGTGGAGGATCACCAACAGTTAATGCTGGTGGAGTTGAAAATAAAGGATTCGAATTTGCTATTAACTATAGAGAAAACTTAACGGATAATTTAAAAATTTCTGTCAACTATAATATTACTACTTTAAATAATAAAGTTACAGAAGTAAATAATAGTACTGGTTTTTTAGAAGCTGGTGATTTTAGTGTTGGGCAACCTGCTATAGCAAGAATGGAGGTTGGGAAACCAATAGGCTATTTTTACGGTTATAAAACGGATGGAATATTTCAAAATCAATCAGAAGTAGATGCTCACCCTTCACAATTAGCTTTGGGAGCAGAAGCTTCGCCTGGTGATTTAAGATTTGTAGATGTAAATAATGATGGAGAAATTACTACAGATGACCGAACTAATCTTGGAGACCCAATACCAGATGTGACTATGGGATTAAACTTAACTTTTAAATATAAAAATGTTGACTTTACAGCTTATGCCTTTGCGTCAATTGGAAATGATATGGTTAGGAATTACGAACGTACTTTGTCAGATGTTAATAGATTGGATTATGTTTTAGACAGATGGACAGGTGAAGGTACTAGTAATAGTGTGCCAAGAGTCACTACAGCCGCAACAACTAATAGAATATTTTCAGATTTCTTTGTTGAAGACGCTTCTTATTTAAGAATACAAAATATTCAAGTAGGTTATTCTATTCCACAAAGTGTTATAGATAAAATAGGTTTCAGTAAAATGAGAATTTATTTAGGTGTCAATAATTTATACACATTTACAAAATATAAAGGCTATGATCCAGGCGCCACTAGTGGAAGTCCAATTGGTGGTGGTATTGATTTTGGGTTTTATCCAATTCCTAGAACATATTTATGTGGTGTAAATCTTAATTTTTAAAAAAAATCAAAATGAAAAATAATAGTATTAAAAAAATCATTACTGTATTTCTTTTGGTCATTACATACCAATCATGTACTGATGATTTTATTGAAAGAGATCCCGTATACTCAATAGATTCAGAAAGTTATTTTAATTCTGAAGACGATTATTACAATGCTTTAATTGCTAGCTACGATTTATTACAAGCAACCTATGTTAATGTGATGTTGGGAGAGATTGCCTCTAACAACACCTTATGTGGTGGTGGTGATGCAACCGATGTAATTGGGTTTCAACAAATAGACGATATGATTCATACACCAGTAAATAGCAATCTTAGAGATATATGGAATTGGATGTTCGCAGGAGTAAATCGCGCAAATTATTTATTGGAGTTTCAAGATAAAACAGATTTCGAAGGCAAAGAAATTATGATTGCAGAAGCTAAATTTTTGAGAGCTTATTATAATTTTGAGTTAGTAAAGTGGTTCGGTGGAATTCCGCTAAAAGTGGATCAACGTTTTGCTTTGGGAGATGAAACTACGATTCCAAGAGCAACACCTGCAGAAGTGTATGCGCTAATTGAGTCAGACTTGCAATATGCAATAGATAATTTATCTTATACAGCACCACAAGTAGGTAGAGTAACTAAAGGGGCTGCTCAGGCTCTATTAGGAAAAGCATACTTATATCAAGATAAGTTTACTGAATCATCTTTAGTTCTAGATAATTTAATAATAAATGGACCTTACGATTTAGTGACAGACTACAGTACAGTTTTTGAAAGTGAAGGTGAAAATAGTATTGAATCAGTATTTGAAGTTCAATATACAGATGTTGAAGGGGCTGGTTTTGATTGTTTGCAATGTAGCGAAGGTAATGTAGCTGTTGGTTTTAATGGTGTAAGAAATTATGACGGTCCTTTATTTGATTCAGGGTTTAGTTTTAACGTGCCAACTCAAGAAGTTGTAGATGAGTTTGAAGAAGGTGATCTTCGTAAAGATGTTGCAATATTGGATATAGAAAGTTGGTCAACACAAACAGGAGCTACATATGGTACAGGATATGAACATACAGGCTACTTCAATAGAAAATATATTGCTAGACAAGGAGATTTAAATACTGGTGATCAAAATTTAACAAACCCTAATAATTACAGATCAATCAGATTTGCAGATGTTTTATTAATGGCAGCTGAAGCCTTTAATAGAGGTGGCATTGATGATACAAAAGCTCGATTATATTTAAATAGAGTTAGAAATAGAGCATTCGGAAATACAGATAATGAAGTCAATTTATCTGGTACTGCATTAACAGATGCAATATATCATGAAAGAAGAGTTGAGTTAGTAGGTGAAGGTCATCAATTTTTCGACTTAGTAAGAACAGGAAGGGGATCGGAAATTGATGGTTTTGTAATTGGCAGACATGAATTATTCCCAATACCACTTGAAGAAATTCAATTCTCTAATGGAAATTGGGAACAAAATCCTGATTATTAATAAAAAGAATAACACTATGAAAACAGTAAAATATATATTTAGTTTATGTCTTATAGCACTTCTAATTAACAGTTGTGTTAAAGATGATGATAATACAGATTTTTTGAATACTGCTGTGGCTCCAGCTAACGTGCTAGCTTCATTTACAGTAACTCAAGATAACAGTGGTTTGGTTACTATTACACCAACAGCTGACGGTGCAACAGGTTTTAATATCTTTTATGGTGATAGTACGGTTGATCCAGCTAGCTTGGCTCAAGGAGAAAATACTACGCATGTTTATGAAGAAGGAGTTTATACTGTTACAGTGGTAGCTTTCGGTCTTACAGGTTTAGAAACTGAAATCACACAAGAGTTGGTAGTATCGTTTAACCCACCAGAGAATTTAATGGTGACAATTGAAAATGATGCAGCTATATCTAAACAGGTAAATGTAACAGCAACGGCAGATTACGCTATGTTTTATCAAGTTGATTTTGGAGATGGTTCAGAAGTTCTTCAAACCAATATAGGAGAAGTGACTTCATACACCTACGAAAATGCTGGCCTGTATACTATAACAGTTACTGCAATGGGAGCGGCTATAGAAACTACAACTTATACAGAAGTAGATTTTGAAGTGACAGAAATAGTGCAGCCATTAAGTTCTGCACCAACACAGCCTTCAAGATCAGATACGGATGTTATTTCAATATTCAGTGGTACTTATACAGATATCACAGGAGTTGATTTTTATCCAAATTGGGGACAATCCACAACTTTCAACTTATTCAATTTAGGAGGAGATGAAATGTTGCAGTACACAAATTTAAATTACCAAGGCATAGATTTTTCAGGCACACCAATTGATGCTTCGCAAATGGAGTATTTACATGTTGATGTCTGGACAGCAGATGAAAACGATGCTAAAATATCACCAATTAGTTCGGGTCCAAATGAAACAGCATATGATCTTGATTTAACGGCACAACAATGGACGTCGTTTGATATTCCTTTATCATTTTTTACGGATCAAAACCCATTAGTAGATTTAAGTGATATCATTCAATTTAAGTTAGATGGTAACCCAGCAGAAGGTACAATCTTTGTAGATAATTTATATTTCTGGAAAGCCCCTTCAGGTTCTCCAACAGGTGTAGTTGGTACTTGGAAGTTGTCTTCAGCGGCTGGATCATTAGGTGTAGGGCCTGCTGTAGGTGATATTGGCTGGTGGAATTGTGACTCAGACTGCGTAATTGAAAGAGCATGTTATTATGACGATGAATACATTTTTAATGCAGATGGTACATTTAGTAATGTTCTAGGGGCTGATACTTGGGTAGAAGGTTGGCAAGGTGGTGGAGATGCGTGTGGCACTCCTGTAGCACCTCATGATGGTTCTGGAGCAGCAACTTTTGTATATGATGAAGGCGCAGGAACAATTACGTTAAACGGTGTTGGAGCTTACTTGGGTGTTCCAAAGGCAACTAATACTGGTGAACTATCAAATCCAGCAGACGCACCATCATCGGTAACTTATAACGTTACGCTTTCAAACTTTGATACAGAAATGTCTGTATATATTGAAGCGGGTTCAGGAGTATTTTGGCAATTTAATTTTACAAAAGAGGGAGCAGCACCTGCACCACTTGCCGGATCATGGCAATTATCCGCAGAAGCAGGTTCACTTGGAGTAGGGCCAACGCCTGGAGATATTTCTTGGTGGAATTGTGATGCAGTTTGTGTTGGAGATAGAGCATGTTATTATGATGATCAGTATGTTTTTGGATCGGATGGTTCTTTTTCTAATGTATTAGGTTCTGAAACTTGGATAGAAGCTTGGCAAGGTGGAGGAGATGCATGTGGCGTGCCTGTTGCACCTCATGATGGTTCAGCAAATGCAACTTATGATCTCGATTTAGATGCAGGAACACTTACAATAAATGGTGTTGGAGCTTACATTGGTTTAGCAAAAGCAGTGAATACAGGTGAAATAGCTAGTCCGGCAGATGCACCAACCTCAATAGTTTATGACATTACTATTATAGATAATAATACAATTAACGTAATGGTTGAAGCAGGAGCAGGTGTATTCTGGCAATATAAATTGGTGAAAATTTAAAAAAGAAAAAGATGAAAAACATGAGAAATTTAAAATATACAATGTTTCTTTTACTTTCACTTACTTTAATAGTGAGCTGTGAAGAAGATAACTACGAATTTGGTGATATAGTTACACCAACAAACGTAACTATAACAGCAGAGATTGTAGGGCAAGATGCAGATAATCCTTATGGTGATGGAAGTGGATTCGTGAATTTTGTTTCAACTGCAGATAACGAAATAAGCTATAGATTCGACTTTGGAGATGAAAAAAGTGATATAGCACCTAGTGGTGAAATTACTCATCGATATACTGATGTAGGAGTAAATTCATATACCGTAGTCGTTAATGCCATTGGAACAGGTGGAATAATGACCAGTACATTATTAGAAATTGAAGTTTATAGTTCGTTTACGGATCCAGAAGCAGAAAGTTTCTTAAGTGGTACCAATGTAGGCGACAGCAAAACTTGGTATTGGGCAGCTAATGTTCCTTTACATGTAGGTTTAGGACCTGTAGATGAAGATTATGGGAATGGTGAATTTGCTTATGAGGCTTGGTGGAATGCTATTCAGCCATTTGATGAAGAAAAATCATGTATGTATAGTGATAAGTTTGTATTTACAAAAACAGAAAATGGAATAACTTTTGAGCAAACAGAAGGACCTGCATTTGTACCAGGGACTTATGCAGATATTCTTGGTGTAGCCGGTGATACTTGTCAAGATGAAAGTGTAATTCCAAGCATGTATGGTGTTAAAAATATATCTTTCTTCCCGTCATCTTCAATGGCAGCGTTAGAAGGAACTTATGCAGAACAACCATACAGACAAACGAGTTTTGAGATTTCTGATGGTGGATTTTTGGGTTGGTATACTGGTTCAGTTGAATACGATATTATTTCAATAAGTGATACAGAATTACATGTTAGATTTATTCAAGAAGGAGGCGGTTTTGCTTGGTATGCAAAGTACCAAACTCAAAATCCATTTGACGTTGATAATTTTCCTTCTCTAGTTTGGTCAGATGAGTTTGATACAAGCGGAGCACCAGATACAGCAAACTGGACATATGATCTCGGTGCAGGTGGCTGGGGAAATGGCGAGGCACAAACTTATACTGATTCCGCAGAGAATGTAATTGTAGAAGATGGCTTCTTGAAAATAACAGCCAAAGCAGATGGTAGTGGTTATACTTCTGCTAGATTAAAATCTCAAGGCTTACAAGAATTTACATACGGTAGAGTAGAGATTAGAGCAAAATTACCAGCCTCTCAAGGAACATGGCCAGCACTTTGGATGTTAGGCGCTAACTTTCCTGATGTAGGATGGCCTGCTTGTGGTGAAATAGATATTATGGAGCAAACAGGTGATAATAAGAACGATGTATTAGGAACTTGTCATTGGTTTGATAATGGTACAAGCAGTAATGCTAGTTATGGAGAAATTACAGCTGTAGCTAATTCTACATCAGAATTTCATGTGTATTCATTAGAATGGACAGAAGAGTCTCTAAGAATTTTTGTTGATGGAACAGCATATTATACGTTAACAAATGATGCTGATTTACCATTTTATGATAAAGATTTCTTTTTTATAATGAATATTGCTATGGGTGGAACTTTAGGTGGAACAATTGATCCTGCTTTTACAGAAGACACAATGGAGGTAGATTATATAAGAGTATATCAATAAAAAAACAGTGCCAATTATTTGATTAAATAAGTTATTTAAGGTCGAGTTTTTTTATGCTCGACCTTTTATAATAGGTACATTTCAAATTAATTAACCTGTACCGTTAATATAAATTATTTAGAAAAAAATACTAAGCTTTACGATTAGAAATATTTATTACACCAATGACAAAGAATCCCATTTATATAGGAAATAAAAAAGCTTCAAATGACCAGTTAGATGTCAAAGGAGAACTTGTATCACTTTATAATGAAGACTATTATAAAATCTCAAATAGTGATAAAATGAGACCATTTTTT
>TARA_R110002111_G_scaffold100976_2_pt1 | contig 48886 bp, 32 predicted proteins | sample TARA_R110002111 | Tara Oceans TARA_R110002111 (sample SAMEA4397363) | marine metagenome | biome: Polar Biome; feature: [ZZZ] marine water layer (ENVO:01000295); material: water (ENVO:00002006), including particulate matter (ENVO:01000060) such as... | depth 199 m
GCTTCGGATTCCGGAGCGACATCATCTTCTTCTTCCAGGATCGCAGTTTCTCCTGGCAGGGATTCGTCTTCCTGCGCTTCATCCACTTCGGAGTCAATCAGAAAATTCTCGCCTGCAGGGGATCGTGTCAAACTGACAATAATGCCTAAAGAGAGCAGGCTGACCATCAGGTTCGTCCCCCCATAGCTGATGAGCGGATGTGAAATTCCTTTGGGAGGCACCATGGCTGTGACAACGGCAACATTGATAATCGCCTGCACAACTAATTGCAATAAGAGTGTAAAACCCACAACATAGGCATACGATTTCTGGTGTTGCGAGCGGATGATATTAAAACCCGCCAGAAACAATCCCAGCCATAAACCTACAATTCCCAGTGTGCCAATCAGCCCAAGCTCTTCGCCAGCCACTGAGAATACAAAATCGGTATTGGCTTCCGGCAGAAAGCTCAGTTTCTGAGCACCTTTCCCCAGACCGGAACCGGAAAGTCCACCGGTCCCCAAAGCCATCAGAGACTGCTTGACCTGATAGGGAGCCAATTGCCAATTCGTCCACGTATCGAGAAAGCCGCTAATCCGTTTCAACTGATAGGGTCGCAGCGCCACCAGCATTACCAGAGCCGGAATAGCACAGAGTAAGCCCACGATAAAGTTCCGTAGCGGCCAACCACCCAGAAATAATGCAATCATCACGCCGCCTGCAAGGAACAGAGATGTTCCCAAATCAGGTTGTTTCAATACCAGCGGGACAATGATCGCCAGAGGAATTAATAAGGGAACGGTCCCTTTCAGCCAATGCCTCAGAGAGCGTCGCCGCTGCACCATCAGGCGCACTGTTAAAAGTGGCAGTGCAATTTTTGCCAATTCAGAAGGTTGCAGTGATACCGAACCGATTCTCAGCCAGCGCTGCGCACCGTTCACGCGCGTGCCGATCCCCGGTATCAGAACAAGAATCAACAAGGCCGCTGTTCCCCAGAAGAGCAGGGGAGCGCGATCATACCAGAATCGGGCAGGCAGGTAGGATGCAATCGATGCCACGATGACGGCAAACGCCAGAAACGTTAAATGCTTCGACAAATAAACCTGTTCAAATTCGGTAGGCCAGGATGTGATACTGGCGCTATGCACCATCAGCACACCGATTCCCAGCAGCGCACACGCCATTGAGATAAACAGGCTCCGGTCATGTTCAGGTTGTGACTGCGGTAGCAGCGAGGCCGACTTCATTGGAAATCTCTCATAAATCGATGAGAATGGATATCAATAAAATCGACCTGAAATCCACTGCCCCCACAACCCCAACTCAATTGCTACTACCCGATTTAGAAACATTCGGCGACCACACGAATTTGCTGACAAAACCGTGATAACAGGCCTTTCCCCAATCCCGTCAATTTTCCGGACTGGCAAAAGCCATAATACCAGAAAATGAAGGATTACTTACCTGCTTCCGCATGAAACACAGGAAACTCAGGTCGCCATCTTCAGACTGGCAATCGCAATAATGGCGAGCAAGGCCGAGCAAATCCAGAAGCGGACCACGATTTTCATTTCATGCTGGCCTTTAAACAAAAAGTGATTGTGCAAAGGGCTGCAGGCAAAGATGCGGTTTCCCGTTCGTCGAAACCACGAAACCTGCAAGATGACACTCAGCGTCTCCACCACAAATACGCCCCCGACGATCACCAGCAATGCTTCCTGACGAATAACCAGAGCGGTTAAACCCAGCAGCGCTCCCAAAGGCAGCGAGCCGGTATCTCCCATGAAAACCTGGGCCGGATAACAGTTAAACCACAGGAAACCAAGCACGGCTCCGACGGCTGCACCGAGGATGATGCTCAATTCTCCGGCGCCCGGGATATAGGGCACCTGTAAATACTCGGCCATCACCTTGTGTCCTGCCAGATACGTCAATCCGGCTAAGGCGGAACCGGCAAAAACCATGCAACCACTGGCCAGTCCGTCGAGACCATCCGTTAAATTCACCGCATTAGAACTACCGACCATCACCAGAACCGCCCAGGGAATAAACAACACCCCCAGGTAAAAAGTCAGCCGTGTGACAGGCATGATCAAATCCAGACCAGAATTCACACTGGAATGACTGAAATAAAGTGCGGTCCCCACCAGCGCGGAAAAGAGAACTTGAACAACCAGTTTCTGCTTCGGCTTTAATCCGTTCCGTGTCGTACTGAGTTTGATCCAGTCATCATACGCGCCCAGTAAAGCAAAACCTGCTGCTGTCAGAATTCCCAGTTGTACATAGCGATTTGAGAGATCTGCCCAGAGTAAGCCTGAGATCAGAATGGAACCGACAATGAAAATCCCCCCCATCGTGGGAGTCGCATTTTTCGAGGCATGGATTTCATTGAGTTTTTCCGAAGCACTGTCGACCCGCTCCCGGAAGCGTTTTTCCAGCCAGCGAATTGCCAGAGGGCCTAACAGGATGGCAATTAAAAATGAAGAGAGGCTGGCCAAGGCAATCCGTGCGGTCAGAAACACGCGTGAGTCACCGGTCGAATGCACTTCGAGTTGTTGCAATAGCGGAGAAAATGTCTTCAACAACCAGATTACCATGAAGTTATCGTCTCGTCGCTTACCGGTTCATCTAAACCAACTTAAGGTTTCACAAAAAATCGCATAAGCCTGCTGAAGGCAATCCAGGCTCATCCATAAAGATTTTCTCTTACTCGAAAATGGAGGTACCGGACGTCGAGACCCCAATCCCGACGTCCGGAAATAATTTCACCATGCAACAGTATTGGAGTGATCGACCCAATGAATCACAAATTCCGGTACTGACTTGTCCATCGAAACGGACGCGCTTAGGATTCCCGCAAACCCGCAGCACATGGTGAAATTACAACTTTAGACACATGATTTCATTTCCCTCGAAGCAGCCTGCTGTGAATCCGTTTGACCTGCCTGTCGTTTGAGGCTAGTAATCAATCGCTCCATTCGCATCCCTCGAGAGCCTTTAACTAAGACAACATCTCCCGGTTCTAAACGAGAGATCACATCACTTTGTAATTCTTCGACATCAGCCGCCTGAACAATCCTGTCTTGAGAGAGCGTTCCGGAAAGCGCCCCCTGGACGACAGCCGCCGCCTGTTTTCCGCAGACGAATAGAAAATCAATGTCTGACGCGGCAATCAGCGCCCCGATTTCCTGATGATATCGTTTTGATTCTGCCCCGAGTTCCAGCATGTCTCCCATCACCATGATCCGCTTACCGCCGCCAGTCCAGCCATGCAGTACCTGGCAAGCTGCTGCCATCGAGGCGGGACTGGAATTATAGGAGTCATCAATGACCGTCCAGGAACCAATCTGTTCAATATGGCAGCGTCCGGGAATCGTAGCGAACTGCCGGAAGCCTTCGATCAGATCCTGATTGGGAAGCCCGAACTCTTTGGCCACAGCAATGGCAAACAGTGCAGGGTAGAGAAAATGTTTTCCGAAAACGGGAATCAGGAATTCGCTCCCATCAACTTGAAACGAAAGTCCGCTTCCTGTCTGATGGACCGCAACCGCTTGTAAATCATTCTGTTCACTGAGTCCGGTCTTCAATTTCCGGGCAGAAGTTTTTTCAGCGAGAGACGCGGCAAATGCGTCGTCTCCATTCAATATCGCGAACCCGCTTTCAGGCAATGCTTCGAATAGCTCGCCTTTCGCAGCCGCGGTTTGCTCCAGAGTTCCAAAATGTTCCAGATGCGATGGCCCGATACCAGTGATCACGCCGATTTCCGGCTGTGACAATCGAGCGAGCTCTCGAATTTCTCCCGGAAGAGAAGCGCCCAGTTCCAAAACCGCATACTGATGCCCAGATTCAATCTGTGCAATACTCAAGGGCACGCCGAATTCATTATTATAATTGGCAGGGCTCTGAACGCCTTTCAAAAAAGGAGCTAAAACCGTATGAATCATCGTCCGCGTTGTTGTTTTCCCAACGCTTCCCGTCACCCCAATCACAGTGGCCTGCTGCTGACTGCGATACCAGTGGGCAAACTTCTGAAACGCAAGATTAACGTTCTCAACGCAGATCAACGGCTGTGACAGCCCGGCTGCTTCAGCCCCCCGGTTGACAACACAGGCCTGTGCCCCCTGTGCTAACGCGTCTGCGACAAATTGATGACCATCCAGACGCTTACCTTGAACGGCAAAGAACAGATCTCCCGGCCTGGTTGTGCGAGAGTCGATCGAAATCCCCTCAACGTCAGACATGATCAGATCGGAGATTTCAGGCTTCCCCTGAATGATCTGACTAATCTTGTTGAGTGAAACACGATCCATGTCTGGAATTCTTTATAATAAAAAATGGTTATTTGTTTGCAGTTCAGACTGTTGTTTTATGCGGGTATTTTCTTTGAACTATCTGAGTGAGAACTCGTGAAATAATTTTCAACAACCAGGCGGTCACTGAATGGTATCTTACAATCACCAATGATCTGTTCGCACTCATGCCCCTTACCGGCAATCAGCACGAGATCTCCGGTGTGAGCTGATTCCAGCGCCCGGAAAATTGCTTCTTTTCGGTCAACAATCAGTTCCGGAGTGACTCCCTGCGTTTCGCATCCCTCTGCAATTGCTTTGATGATTTGCAGGGGATCTTCGCTACGGGGATTATCACTGGTAATAATCACCTGATCTGCTTCGCTGCCTGCCATCCCCAGTAAATGGCGTTTTGACCGATCGCGGTCTCCACCGGCGCCAAACACACACAGAACCCGCTGCGAACAGACTCTTTTTGCAGAACGGATCACGTGCCTTAAAGCGTCGTCCGTATGGGCATAATCAATCAATATCGTAAAAGCTTGGCCGCAATTGACTTGCTCCATTCTTCCGGGAACGGAATCCAGACTGTCGATGCCCTCAGCGATTTCAGCCAGAGTCAAACCAGATGCCAGACAGGCTGCCGCTGCCGCCAGACAATTGGATACATTGTGAATTCCAATCAACGACGTTCTGACAGGCACCCGCGATCCGCCGAACAAAAGTTCAAATTCCGCTCCGTATGCCGTTTCCTGGAGCTGCTCGACGGTGAGATCCGCTTCGTTTTCAATTCCGTAGGTCAATAAAGTCTGTGCCAGATTCACTTCTGATGCAAATGACCGGCAGACAGGGTCATCCCAATTCAAGACGATGGTTCCCGTTGCTTTGACATGATGAATGATTTTTGATTTGCAGGCCGCATAGTTTTCAAGATTGAGATGATAGTCAAAATGATCCTGTGTGACATTCGTCACGATTCCCACAGAAAGCTCAGTTCCCGCCAACCGGCTCTGGTCCAGGGCATGACTGGAAACCTCCATCACGGCGTGAGTTGCCTTGTGTTTCACCATCTCTGAAAGCAGTTGCGAAAGCTCATGGGCATCGGGAGTCGTCAAAGAAGCAGAACGTGATGAAACGCTGTTGTGATACTCGACAGTCCCCAGTAAACCGGTTTTCCGTGCCGCATTCTGCAGGATTGCTCTGATCAGCCAGCTTACGGTCGTTTTTCCATTTGTTCCTGTCACCCCCACAGTCTGCAGGTGCTGTGAAGGACGGCATGCAAATTCAGAGCAGAGAATGGCATAGGCTTTCCGCACATCGGCCACGATACACTGCGGGACTTCCAGCCCCGTCAGAGGCCGACCGGTTAATACCGCCTTGACGCCATTTTTCAGCGCTTCTGGGATAAATTCTTCTGCACGTTTCTGTGTCCCGGGGATCACCGCAAAAATATCACCCGCATGACAGCGACGGCTATCAGCCTGAATTGAAGTCACACATATATCTGCACAATCAACAAAACTAGCAGAAGGAAACAGAGCTCTTAAACTGATCGCCACTGTCCCGGGAGCAAAGCTGAGTGTTGAAGATGACATGGATGTGAGGTAAGAACCATGCATTCCAGTAAAACCGTTAAGTTAAAGATCACGATGACGGGGGAAACTTTGTTGACAAAATGAGTGGTCGAAAAATCGAAAACAGCCGGAACCGGCATAGGAATGAACAAGGTGAAACATCAGCTGAAAGTAACTTACAGCAAAGGAGCCGCATTCTCGTAATTCCTGGAATAACGTCAACCCAGGTTATTCAAAAAAGTGCGTTCCCTAGACCACCCTTGTAATTATTACAGAAAAATCTCGTACCTGAGACTTTGGTATGATTACCGGCAAGGGTAGATGAAGCCCATTTTACCAGAGATCCTCGAGTCCCCTGCAACAGGCATCCCTCCGCAAGCAGCCCCCCCAGTCGCTCTACCACGACCACCTGGAGAACCCTGCAATGAATCAATATCCAACGGTGCCTCTTTCATGAACCTTGATTCAATATTAAAACTGGTATTTTTTACTTGATTTTTGGCAGAATACTATGGATTGGGGATAACGGTCAGGGTACGCTAATATTATCAAGTGAGTCTATAACACTTGTTAGCTGCATCATTTCGGGCGAATTAGTCTTCTATAATATATATAAATTCCTGGTTGCGACTCCTGATCTCATTCGAGACAGGGTTTACCGTATGTGTTTCAAAAACTGAAATTCTACCTGGAGATGTATTTTTTGCGCAATTTCCCCTCACCAGTTCTATATCTTTTAATATCTTAAAGGAGAGAGACAATGCTGCAGCCCTCGCGCCCCAAAAGAGGTTTCACCCTGATTGAGTTACTGGTCGTTATCGCGATTATCGCCATATTGATCGCCCTTTTATTACCCGCAGTGCAACAGGCACGCGAAGCAGCCAGAAGATCAAGCTGCAAAAACAACCTGAAACAAATCGGGCTGGCATTCCACAACTATCATGACACCTACTCGCGCTTTCCGCTGCCGGCAGTTCTGTCATTAACTCCCGCAGGGGTCATTATGACCTCAAACAGTTGGGGACTCTCCATTCTGCCCTATGTTGATCAGGCAAACGCCTATAATGCATACAACTTTAATACAAACTGCTGGAACGCTGCCAATACGGCGTCAGTCCAGACTTTTGTTCCCGGTTATGCTTGCCCTTCTTCCCCCGGAGGCGGATCTCGTATTTCCTACACCGCCGGTCCCGGTGAAGGCGGCTTTAACGCATCAGCTCTCACCCTGACCAATGCAGGTCCGATCGACTATATCTCGACCACCATCGTGATGGATGAGTACATCGCTGCCGTTGGCTTGACCGGAGCTGACCGAGATGGGTGGGCGGAAGGGATCATCGCAGTGGCTGGTGTACCATCAGCGACACAGGGAGGGCAGGGAGGTCGCATTCGAGATATGCTGGATGGTGCGTCCAATACAATTATGGTTGGCGAGCTTGCAGGTCGAAACCAGCTGATTCGAAATGGTGTTGCAGTCGCAAGTACCAATGCTTCGGCGATCTACCAGTCAAAATTCGGAGGCGGCGCCTGGGCTGACCCCACCAATGGTACCTGGCAAGTCACAGGCCGACTCTACGACGGAACTTCAGACCGGGGTCCGTGTGCCATCAATTGCTCAAACGAGCGCGCAGAAGCAGGGCACGCAGATGTTTCACGTTTTGCCGCCGGTTTGTACTCCTACCATGTCGGTGGGGTGCACGTCTTACTTGCCGATGGTTCCGTCAGGTTCCTCAGTGAAAACCTGTCTGGTGCCGTTTTTGTCGCGTTGATCAGCAGGGCCAGCGGAGAAACAGTCGGAGAGTTCTAAGCACCTGATCCAGTTCTGTATACACCCGCAGTTCTATACTCGTTTTGATTACGCAGGCATGGAACACGATTCTACACCCTCAGGAAGAAATGTTTTCTACAATGCTCAGCACAAAGTACGTACCAGTTTTCACCCTTCTCTGCTTGACAACCTTAATCTCGGCATGCGGTAATTCAGGGCCCAAAGGAGGCCCCAGATCGAAAACGGTCCCCTTAACAGGAATCGTCCTGGTTGATGGCAAGCCGACGGAAGGGGTAACAGTCTCCTGCCACCCGCTGAGCGGGGATGCGAATAATCACGTTTTATCCGGGAGGACGGATGCATCCGGAAACGTCGCAATCAGCACCTATGTTTCAGGAGACGGTGTTCCCCCCGGAAGCTATACCTTGACATTCGAATGGTTGAAAAAAGGGGAAGGCATGGCCCCTGCGAAAGATGTATTTAAGGGTCGCTATGCGGACCCCAAAAAATCAGAATATAAAATCACGGCTGCGGAAGGTGAGCCAGCCCAACTGAAAGAGATCAAACTAACCACAAAGTAATGGCTGTTTATCCCGAAAATTCTTATTTAAACAAGAGATCATCCTATGCGTGCTCGACTGTACCTTCTGGTTTGCCTGGCCGGATTATTCTGCTCTCCGTTATCGGCTGCAGAAAACTCGAATGTTCCCGCTTCCCTGAAGGCAGCGAAAGACATCCCGGACGCGTTTCGTAATTACATCAATCGGGAGGAACCGGAATACAAATGGCAGTTGCATGATTCCTTTTCATTCGAGGGAGTCACCGCGTATCCCGTTGAATTGACATCCCAGACCTGGCAGGGATTCACCTGGAAACACTGGCTGTATCTGTTTGAACCAGATGAAGTCCGCATCAAAAGCAAGGTATTGCTGTTTGTCACTGGCGGCAGCAATGGCTCACGCCCCGATGAAAAACGCCTCAAACCCGCTTTTTTACTGGCAAAAATGACGGGAGCCCGTGTCGCACTTTTGACGCAGGTTCCCAACCAGCCTCTGTTTGACGGTAAAACAGAAGATGATCTCATTACGGAAACCTGGCTGCAATACCTGAAAACGGGAGACGAAAGCTGGCCTCTGCTGTTTCCGATGGCGAAAAGTGCAGTGAAGGCAATGGACGCGATCCAGGAAATTGTCCGCGAAAAGCGAAACACCATCGTGGATGGTTTTGTCATTACCGGTGCATCAAAACGGGGCTGGACCAGCTGGTTGACTCCGGTGGTGGATCAACGAATTATCGCGACCGCCCCGATCGTGATTGACACACTCAACTTCCGCGCACAGATGAAACACCAGATTGCAACCTGGGGAAAATACAGCGAACAAATTATTGACTACACGAGTAAAGGGCTCATCGTAGAAGGAGAAGAAAATCCCAGAGAGCAAAATCTACGGTTAATGATGGATCCTTACACCTATCGTGGACAGTTAAAACTTCCCAAACTATTAATTAATGGCACAAACGACCCTTACTGGGTGGCCGACGCCATGCGGTTTTACTGGTCGGATCTGGTTGGGCCGAAATATATTCTGCAAGTCCCCAATGCCGGCCATAATTTAGGAAAAGGCGTCGAATATGCCCTGCAAACACTGGCCGTCTTTTTTATGCACACGGCAACCGGAAAGGCACTTCCGGTCATCGATTGGGACAATTCCAGTGATTACGAGTTGAAACTGACCTGCGCGAATCAACCAACCCAGGTGCGCCTGTGGAGCGCTCATTCGGAAAACAAGGATTTTCGAAACTCAAAATGGTCTTCGACCGATGTTAACCCAGACAAAAATGTCTATCTGGCAAAAATAGAAAAGCCAGCAAAAGGGCATATCGCCTATTATATAGAAGCCGTCTATATGAGTAATCAAATCCCTTATTCACTATGCACCATGATTACTACTAAATAGTCTGATTCACCCGAATCCCGCAAAACGAGTTCTGTAAAAGCGCCTCTTTTGAAAAAAATACCAGTAGATTTCTTTTTCATCTATCAGTTTTCTTTTTGAATGTTAAGATAGTGTTTAGAAGGTATCACCTTCCCAAGACTGTGATTGATATAGATGGACCGTAATAGTGCGTGGTGAAAGGAACAGCCACAATGAAAAAGAAATCGCTCGCCCAATCTTCTCAAACAATTCCTGCAAAAACAGCCGCTCGCGCTGCGTCGCTGCAATATAGCATTCCGCATTCCCTGGAATGTGAAATCCAGCATGCGTTAGCCAGTGATGCTGAAGTCTGCCTGTCTTCACTGGTGGTACATCGCACTAAAAATGGAGTCTGCCTGGAAGGGGTTCTCGAATTTGATGGAGAATGTCCTGACATTTGCAAGAGAATCAAAGCCCTCACCGGAGTCGAAGAGGTCATCAATCATCTGTTGGTGAAACGACGTATGCCTGTCCCTCCAAAAGGGTAAACATTTCTCTCAGGCTTCAGCAGTCGCAAACTGCGCAGTTTCCAGCAAAACAAGGGGTGTTTTGTACTTCAAGAATTGTGGTTCAAGTATAAACCGCAATTTTTCAAAAAACAAAAAATTCCTCTGTGCGCCGATTCTGACTTCTGATAAGTTCCGCGAATCAACCTCGCTGTTTTCGGCGTCTTTCAACTCTGAAATTCATCTTTAATCATGACATTAATTTTCAGACGCCCAAACCTTAATTCTTTTACCTTACCCCAGACTGTTGAACAGATTCAGGAAGAAAATGACAACAGTCCAAGGCACTTATTGAAGCACTTATGAGTAGCAGGAAGGCCACTATGAGTCTCAATCAACATTCGAATCAGGACTTAATGGTTCAAATTCGCTGGCTCATCCGGAGGGATATGCCAGAGGTTTTACGAATTGAACAGGAAAGCTTTGAATATACCTGGACGGAAGAGTATTTTCTCACTTGTCTCCGTCAGCGAAATTGCATCGGGATGGTAGCAGAACATAACAATCAGATTGTGGGTTTCATGATCTATGAACTCCACAAGTCCATGATTCAGGTGTTGAACTTTGCTGTCGCTCCCGAATTCAGACAACAGGGTATCGGACGTCAAATGGTCCAGCGCGTGATCGATAAACTGTCTCAGCAGCGCCGTCGTGAGATCGTGCTGGAAGTACGCGAAACAAATCTGCCAGCACAGTTATTTTTCCGTAAAATGGATTTCCGCGCCGTCTCAGTTTTACGAAACTACTTCGAAGATGCGGGTGAAGACGCCTACGTTCTGCAATACCGCCTGGAACGTGCAGAGCAGGATTTTGCGCCCGGCCTTTCTCCGAAAAGTCGCATCAGCAATTATCTCGACGCCTCGGATGCTGCCTGAAAATAACAGCGAATGACGAAACAGTCGCCCAGCGAATCTATTAACAGCAAACTGTGGCCTGTGATTCAATTGCGCGGCGTTCGCGTTCATAATCTCAAAAACATTGACCTGGACATCCCGCTTCATCAACTGACGGTTGTCTGTGGAGTCAGTGGCTCAGGCAAGACCAGCCTGGCTTTTGATACGCTTTACGCCGAAGGGCAACGACGTTATATCGAAACCCTTTCTCCCTCTGCGCGACAATTTTTGAATCAGTTTCCCAAACCGGATGCTGATCATGTCAACCACGTTCCCCCCGCCATCGCACTCAGGCAAAACTCAAGAAAAAGCCATTTAACCGGCAAAAGCAGCGAACCAACGGCTGCCATCGCCGCCGGTATTCATCACTATCTGCGACTGCTTTATACATCACTGGGACAAGTCGTCTGCCCGGAATGTAATTTACCTGTGACTCCTCAAACGCCCGAATCAACGCTCGCATTCCTGAAAACATTACCCGAGAATACACGGTATCAGATCTGCTTTCCGATTCAAAAAACTGCGGAACAATCCTCGACAGAGATCATTCAGGACTTGATTCACCAGGGCCTGACACGTGTCATTATTAATCATGAGACAGTCAAACTAACCGACAGCGCGCCTCACCGCGATAGTCAATGGGACCATCTACTGGTTGTCATTGACCGCCTGAACACAAAAAACCTCGAAGAGCAACGCGTTTTAGATAGTCTGGAACTCGCGTTTGGGGAATCATTGGGCCAGGCGGCAATTCTTATTGAGCAAAATCACCCGGAGCAGGATCCGGGAATTCCACTTGAGATCGACCGCAAGACTTGGCTCCAGTTTGATTTCTCGACGGAATTAATCTGCTCCCGTTGTCGGAAAGAATTCATTCTCCCCGAGCCACAACTGTTTAATTTTTACAGCCCGACAGGTGCCTGTTCGCTCTGTCAGGGATCAGGTTTTGCTGCTGATACTCAGTCCGACTCGAAAACTCTGCAGATCTGCCCGGACTGTCACGGCAGTCGACTGAAGAAGGCTGCTCTGGCGGTACGCATTCATGACTGTAATATCGATCAGTTCTGCCAACAACCGATCCCGACTGCACTGAACTGGATTCAGAACCTGAAGCAGGACTTCAACACTCCACTTCAGCAACAATGTTTACCTCTGATCCGCGAGATCAATGATCGCCTGACTTTATTGCAGGAACTGGGAGTCGGCTACCTCACATTAAATCGATCGATGCGTACACTTTCCGGCGGAGAAGGGCAACGAATCGCTTTGGCGTCTCTCTTGTCATCCAATCTGGTCAATACGCTCTACGTGCTGGATGAACCATCGTCGGGCCTCCACCCCGTTGACAATTTACGTGTGATTTCCGTACTCGAAAAATTGCGTAACTTAAAAAACACCCTGGTGGTGGTGGAACACGATGCCGACTTCATTCGCGCAGCCGATCATATTGTTGAACTCGGACCCGCTGCCGGCAAAGCAGGGGGGCAAATGGTTTTCGAAGGCGCGTACGATCAGCTAGTCGCATCTACTGATTCACCCACGGGCAATTTTCTCAATGTAAATTCAACCTCACCCCTGAAATCGCATCCCCGAACCCCGGCACCGTCGCTGATCACTCTAACGGGCGCGAATCAGAATAACCTGAAAAACATCGCGGTTTCGTTCCCTCTGGAACAGCTGTGTGTAGTAACCGGCATCAGCGGCAGCGGTAAAAGCAGCCTGATTGAGCAGACGCTGTTCCCGATTCTCACCGATCTTCTGGCTGAAACAACCACTGCCGATACATTTCAGTTCTGCCAGTCAATAACCGGCGCTGATCAGATTGATGAAGTGATCCTGCTCGACCAGTCTCTCGTGGGGCAGACACCACGCAGCATACCGGCGACTTACTTGAATCTGTTCAACGAAATCCGCTCTGTTTTTGCGCAAACAGCAGACGCGAAGCTACGCAACCTTTCTCCCCGGCATTTCAGCTTTAACAGCAAAAATGGCGGTCGTTGTCCGGAGTGCAAAGGAACCGGTTTCATTGAAATCGATCTGCAGTTTCTGGCAGATCTGACAATGGTCTGCCAGGAATGTCATGGTAAACGTTATCAACGCGAACTGCTGGAAATCAAATACCGTCAGCTCAATATTGCCGAGGTTCTGGAACTGACCGTCGATGAAGCGTTTCCCTTTTTTCGCGGCCAACCAGCCTTACAGAAAAAACTAAAACAGTTGAAAGACGTTGGTCTGGGATACATCCCTCTGGGGCAATCGGTCAGTTCGCTGTCCGGCGGAGAATGCCAGCGATTAAAACTGGCCGCCTATCTGACAACCAGCAGCCGTAACAAAACACTCTTTCTGATGAATGAGCCGACCTGTGGTTTGCATCCGCTGGATATTCAGCATGTATTGAATTGTTTCGAGCATTTGCTGGCAGCAGGGCATTCCCTCATTATCATTGAACACAATCTGGATGTGATGCGTGCTGCCGATCATATTATCGATCTCGGCCCTGATGCCGGTGAAGCAGGGGGCTGCATCGTCGCGACGGGCACGCCAGCAGAAATTGCAAAACACCCCACTTCTCATACTGGTTCAGCTCTCAGAAAATTGACAACCGCTCAGTAAAACAGAAACTCAGCTATCGTTTCCGTCGCTGACGTTTCCCTTTTTTACCGGACCGTGACGATTTCTCGACTTTTGTTTTGCCCGACTTACCCTGGTTTTTGAGATCGTCAATCCGGTCTCTTAAGATGGCAGCCCGTTCAAATTCCAGCATTTCCGCTGCTTCCAGCATTTCCTTTTCCATCTCGCCTAGAAATTCCTGGGTAATGTATTCCGATTCATCCGTAAATCCCACCGATTCCCGCACGAACTGCTGCGCTTCCATCTCTCCTTCGATCCCCCGTTTGATCGCTTTTTTGATCGACTCCGGGGTAATGCCATGCTCAAGATTATATGCTTCCTGAATCGCACGACGACGTTCGGTTTCGTCTATTGCATTCTGCATGCTGTTTGTCATTCGGTCGGCATACAGAATCACTTCCGCGTTAATGTGTCTGGCAGAACGCCCGATCGTTTGGACCAGGCTGGTTTCACTCCGTAAAAAACCTTCCTTGTCGGCATCGAGGATCGCCACCAGCGAGACTTCCGGAATATCCAGCCCCTCGCGTAATAAATTGATCCCCACGACAACGTCATATTTCTGTTCTCGCAATCCTCTCAAAATCTCGACGCGTTCAAAGGCATCCAGTTCCGAGTGCAACCACGCGCAACGAATGCCGGCCTCTTGAAAATAGGAGGTCAGATCTTCTGCCAGCCGTTTCGTCAGAGTCGTCACCAGCACACGCTCGTTGACTGCGACGCGTTTGAAAATCTCATCCTTCAAATGCGGAACCTGTCCGCGTGCCGGTACGATACGAATCACGGGATCAATCAGACCTGTCGGACGAATAACCTGTTGAACCACTTCCCCCTCGACACGCTCCAGCTCCCAGTCACCGGGTGTTGCGGAAACAAAAATCGTCTGTTTGCGGCGTTCGTTCCACTCATCAAAGGTCAGCGGACGGTTATCCAGCGCCATCGGCAGACGAAATCCATGATCAACGAGGTTCGTTTTTCGCGAACGATCGCCTGCAAACATCGCACGCACCTGTGAAACCGTCACATGCGATTCGTCCACAAACATCAGGAAATCATCGGGAAAAAAGTCGAGCAGTGTGTCCGGCGGCGTTCCCGGTTTTCTTCCCGCTAACGCGCGACTGTAATTTTCGACCCCCGGACAAAATCCGACCTCTTCCAGCAACTCCATATCGTAACGCGTCCGCGCACTTAACCTCTGGGACTCCAGCAATTTTCCTTCGTTCTGCAGCACCTGCAGCCGTTCATCCAGCTCGGTCTGAATCTCCTTAAGCGCCGACTCGATCCGTTCCTGGGGTAATACAAAATGCTTGGCTGGATAAATATACGCTTCGTTGACGGTCCGCAGCACTTCACCCGTCGTAGGATTAATCACCGCCAGATTTTCGATTTCGTCCCCCCAGAATTCGATCCGATAGGCAAACTCTTCATAAGCCGGCCAGCATTCCACCACATCACCGCGAACACGAAATTTGGCCCGCGACAGTTCCACATTATTTCGGTTATACTGAATATCAATCAGCTTACGCAGCATTTCGTCCCGGTCGATCTCGACGCCCACTCTGAGCGGAATCATCATCTCCAGATAATCTTTGGGAGAGCCCAGACCGTAAATACAACTCACGCTGGCCACTACGATCACATCGCGCCGACTGACCAGCGCGCTTGTCGCCAGTAATCGCAGACGGTCAATTTCATCATTGATTGACGCATCTTTCTCGATGTAAATATCCCGCTGCGGGATATAGGCCTCCGGTTGATAATAGTCGTAATAACTTACAAAATACGTGACCGCGTTGTTCGGAAAAAACTCTTTGAATTCAGAATACAGTTGCGCAGCCAGAGTTTTATTATGCGACAGAATCAGCGCAGGCCGCCCCAGTTCTGCGATCACATTCGCCATCGTGAACGTTTTTCCCGACCCCGTCACGCCCAGCAAAACCTGCTCCGGCTTGCCCTCTTTAATCCCCTTAATCAACCCGGCGATGGCACTTGGCTGATCACCCGAGGGTTGAAAGTCACTCTTCAGTTCAAAAACGGACATGTCTCTTTTTCCTTTGGTTCCGCTGAAATTCTGCGGAACGGCTCCTGCATACAGACACACAGAGGTAAAACGGGGATCTCAGTGCCTATTGTAGAGGAATCGCTTCGACCAGGGAAAGGGACCAAATGCGCAGAATCAACCCGCTCACCATTTCCGGAGTGAAAGCAGGGAACCTTATAAATCAGTTCCCGCTGCCATCGGGACACCTGCGAATCGCACCGACTTAGTAGTCTTCTGAAGTCGTTTCGTCTGCTGCGTTTTCTTCGTCTGCTGCAATGGGCTCCCTCGCCGCTGGCGGCAGCACCTGCTCAGCCTCTTCTTCAGCAGCCGAAAGACTGTGCTCACCTGCATCTTCCGCTCCCTCAGGCAGCGGAGGCATGACCCAGATTTCGCTGTACGCCACTGGTTGCTCTGCCCGGAACTGATGATGTCGCAGCAACTCCAGAATGGCTAAAAAGATTCCAATGATGCGGCTGCGAACTTTCTCGCCTTCAAAGAATGTGCTGAATGCGACTTTCTGCTCTTCACGAACGCGTGCGCCGATCCGTTCAACATAAGTGGAAATCGGGGTATCGTCATAAGTGATACTGGACTCTTCTTCAACTTCCTTACGTTTGACGACGCGTGCCAAGGCACTTACCAGGTCCCACAATTCCACTTCTTTAATCAGATCCTCAGAAGGATCTTTACCCGACTTGGGTCGCTCATCCGTCAGACGCGGATAACGTTCCTGCCATTCGGCAGCATGTTCTTCCAATGCGTTGGCAGCATCCTTGAATTTTTTATATTCCAGCAGTTGCTGAATCAAATCGCTGCGCGGGTCATCGATGACCTCGGCGATTTCTTCCTCTTCGGCGCGTGGCAGAACCATTCGACTTTTGATTTCTGTCAACGTGCTGGCCATTACGATAAAATCGCCGACCAGATCCAGATCCATCAATTCCAGTACATCAAGAAACTCATTGAATGATGTGGTAATTGAAGCGATCGGAAAGTCGAGAATGTCCAGTTCATTACGTCGAATCAAATACAACAGCAAGTCTAATGGACCACTGTATATATTGAGATCGACCCTGTATTGCGCAGTCGCCATAGTCTCATTTCGGGATCTGATGACAGGCACCACCTTAACGAATCATTGTTAAAGTGTTTCCCGTCATCTGGTTACATCGTATTTTGTAGTCAGAATTTGATACAACGGTTCGTCGGTAATCGCGATCGTCAGTCGCCTACTATCGTTATCGTCAGATTAACCGTCACAAATTCAAATTTTCCGATTGTCAGTGCTATAAATAAAAAATCGGCAAGTCGTTATGACTTGCCGATTTCGAACACATCAACTCACGATGACACAAAGCTAGGCAGCTTTGCGGACAGGCATTTGCAGAATTTGTGGCTCTGGCTCTTCACAGGCAGACAGGAAGTTTTCGAAGACCTGCATATCCAGTGCAGAAGCAGAATGATTTTGTGGATGCCATTGTACGCCTACACAAAACCATTCTTCATCGGGAACTTCAATCGCTTCGATCACACCATCAGGAGCGGTTGCAGAAACGACAAACATTTTTGAGATATATTTGACAGCCATGTGATGCTGGCTGTTTACCCGAATTTCGCCGGGACCATACATTTTGTCAACGCGTGTCCCCGGAACAATATCGATAATGTGTCTGAGATTCAGCTCGACGCCATCGCGGTGATACATGGCTCCGGGAACATCTTCTGTCACATGCTGATGCAGAGTTCCGCCACTGATGACATTCATCAGCTGCATGCCGGAACCGATTGCCAGCAGAGGCATTTTCATTTCCATCGCCATCTTACAAATGCGGCGGTCAAAGTCTTCGCGACGCAGAGGCATGGCGCGGGAAGCAGGGTGTTTTTCAAATCCCAGCCGAACCGGGTCGAGGTCCAAGGCACAACCGGAAAGCACCAGACCATCCAGCTGATCCAGGAACTGCTTTAAATCATCATCATCACATAAAGGCGGAACCATAATTGGAATTCCGCCGGCATCGGTGATCGAATCATAATAGCCGGTGTAAAACCAGCTTAAAGCTTGTGACTCTTTTTGCTCGGGACGAAAGTCTCCGGTAATTCCGATCAAGGGTTTCTTAGACATAGGTTCCATCCTTCAGTTCAATGCACTTCCTGTGCGGTCAAAAATATAACGGGGAGATAACGGGAATTCCCCAACCAGAAGACCGAGGGAAGCAAACTGCAGAGAGACTCGCAGAGAAGTGCGTTCGAGTGGATGAAAATCCCCCCTGATCGAACGAATAGAAAATAGAATCCATTCTCTTCTTAGCGGTCCGTTCCTTCGGTCCGTCTGCTACTGACAAAATTCAGTAACCTCAAATGTTTGTTTCTGAATCATTTCAAACCACTTGAGTGAGGGGATCTTAGTCGCCGAAAAACAGGCTGTCCAGCGAATCGATTATTTTGAGTGAATATTCTGACATCTCCTCTTTGACATACCATATCTAGTGCCAGACCGAATTATTTCCGTTGCAATTCACTCCTGACTCACATTTTTTTCAAATAAAAATAAAGTGATGTTGCAAAGTCATTGAAAATGAATTGCGGTTGACACATTCCCGTCTCTGACTGTTCACAAAAACCTCTTAAAAACAGGCGTATCATCACCTCTTGACCTGTCCTCGCCTCTCCTTAAACTACAGACTGAGCGTCGCGCGCACGAGAGGAATCAATTCTTCACTGGTGAAGACATCAGCGTCAGTCGATCTGATCACTGGAAAAACCGCTTGATTTTCGCTTTTTTTGAATTTTCTCTGCTGAACTTTTCCGGTCATCGCCAATTTTACTGCTGTTTTCGCAGGCTTTGACAGGCACTTCAATTTCATTGACTGGTCCTTCATCTATTCTCATCTCGCCTTCATCAACATTCATCCGTCTTGTCTTCCCGACGCCAGTCAGCATCATGTTGCTCATTCAGCAAAGCACTGATCACGTTTACGGAGACTCTGAAAAATCCTGTTCGTTTTAGCCTGTATCCAGGTTTACTGGAGCGTCTCCAGGGCCATTTGGACCGAGTATCATAGAATGAGAGGCGCTATGCTTAAATGGGATACGCTCCAGAACATTCACAGTCCGACACATCTTAATCGATGCCGCTTCAAAGTGAGAGGTGAAAAACCGGAAGCGTCTGGAATCGAGGGCTACGCGAAATACCTGCGCAGAATTGATTCGCTCAGACCGTGTCCACGACTTCTGTTTGAAGTTGCGTTTGTCTCTTGAGCGGAGGCAGCAAAAGTGCGCCCAGCGTCGCCAGAATCAGACAGGGAATGATGGCGTGAAATGCCTGATGGGGAACATCCAGCGCGACAAAATGACTGGTAATTTTAGCCTGAATCATTCCGCCGCCTCCCCAGGCCATGCCCATCGTAATCGCCGAGGCAACGCCGCCGCCATTCGGAAACAGCTGATGTGAATAGGAAACCATCGCCGGACTCGTGCCCCACAAAATCAAACCGCTGGGAATTAACATCAGCGTCATGAGCCAGGTCGGACAGCCTTCCCAGCCCAGCACCAGCATCAAGGGAATTCCCAACAGCGGACAACCAATCATAAATGCTTTTTCATGGCCCGACTTGAAACGAAACGCCATCAGCAACATGCCCGCACTGGCAGAAAACAGAAACACCGACTGCATCATGCCGATCTCAATCGCAGAAGCATCCTGCTTCTCCAGAATGAAAGAAATCAGCTTATCCATCGCCATATTCGGCACCAGACGCAGCGAACAGACCAGAAACAGAAAGAAGGCTAAAAACATTCTGCCTTCGAGCATCTGTGAAAGCGTCTGAACCGGCTTTTTCCGATCCCGTTCAAACAGTTCCGCGGGGGGCTTGCCGAATTGATACAGAAACAGAATCAGACCGGAATAGAGGGGAGCCAGTACCCAGATACTGGAAAGTCCCCAGGTCGAAACAATGGCTCCACAAATGATGGGGCCCAGAGCCAGTCCCATCGCCCCGCCAAACATAAACAGCGAAAGGCTGCGCGTGCGGCGTTCCGGTATCAGCGAACCGGCCACGACTGCCGCTTCCGGATGAAAGGAACCGATGCCGATTCCCCCCAGCAACAATACGAGGCACAAGACGTCCACACTGTTGGCCGGCCCGACCATCGGCATCAAGGCTGCCCCCAGTAACGGCCCCAGCCACAAAATGGATTTGATGGGATAGCGGTCGCGAATATAGCCGAATACGGGTTGCGCCAGAGAGGAGGCCAGTGCATGAATCGTCAACACGATAAACAAAGTGTTCTCGGTCAACGAATGCACGCGTTTCAACTCACCCCATAACGGTCCTACAATAATTGCGGAAGCGTCAACAATGATGTGAGTCAAAGTGAGGCAGATCAGACAACGATACGCGTGGGGCATGTTCAGGCAAAACTTCAAGGCAGGTATTTGATCAGTATTCAGGCTCCATTCTACAAGGCAGGACAGCAAAATGGGAATCAGGTTCACGCGACTGACTGACGGTTTTTACTACATTTCCGGATTCCAACACAAAATAGCTTGGATTGTGATTTCTCTGTGAAAAAGTTATACCTGCACTCTTCGTTGTGCCTCAGGACATTCTGGGTCAGAGATTGAATTCCACTATTTTTACGAAAGTACGTTTGTTGGGCGCTGAGACAGAGTGGACTTTTGAATCGACCAGTGAAATCGAGACTCTGCGTCTCGGAACTCAGCTGGCAGCACAGCTCGAACCGGGTACGGTGATCGCCTTGAATGGCAATCTCGGCGCGGGAAAAACCCGTCTGGTCCAGGCAATTGCCGAAGCCATGGGCGTGGAACGCAGCACGGTAAGCAGCCCTACATTTGTTCTGATTCAGGAATACCAGGGGCGTCTGCCTCTGTACCACTTCGATACGTACCGCTTGAAAGATACGGATGAATTTCTGGAACTGGGGGCCGACGATCTCCTCTACGCAGACGGTGTCTGCCTGATCGAATGGGCCGACAAAGTCGCAGAAGTCTTACCCCGTGATCTGCTGCTGATCAATATCGAACACACTTCTGAAACAGCACGTACCTTTCATTTCCAGGGGCAGGGGCCCCGCTCAATCAACATCGTTAATGCGCTCAAACGAGAGGATCCTTCATGCTCCAGGTAATCGGACCGGAAGACAAACTGCTGGTCACCGGCGGAACAGGGCTCGTCGGCAGTCATGTCATTCAACGCGCACGCGAAGCAGGCATCTCGACGGTCGCGATCGTGCGTTCTGCTCCACAGGCAGAGTTTTTAAAAAAACAGGGCGTAGAACTGGTCGAAGCAGATCTTTCTGTAAAAAAATCTCTGGACGATGCGCTGCGTGGCGTGACAATCGTTGTTCACACGGCTGCCAAAGTAGGCGACTGGGGAAGTACCGACGAATACCGGAAAACAAATGTCGCCGGATTGAAGAATTTACTGTCGGCACTTCAGGAACAGTGTCTGGTCAAACATTTGATTCACATCAGCTCGCTGGGCGTTTACGAAGCCCGCGATCATTTTGGCACAGATGAAACAGAGCCTCCGCACACCGCAGGCATCGACGGTTACACACTCAGTAAAATCGAAGCGGAACAGATTCTTCTGCAACATGCCGTCCCTTACACGATTCTGCGGCCCGGTTTTATTTACGGACCGCGTGATCGCACGGTTCTGCCTCGCATCATGGAACGATTAAAATCGGGCCAGTTTGCTTACCTCGGTTCTCCCGAGAACTTAATGAATAACACGTACGTCGAACATCTGGTGGACGCCATTTTCCTGGCGGCATCCTGCGAAGCGGCTCTGGGACAGATTTATAATATCACCGATGTGACACTGGTCAGCAAACGGGAATTCATCTCGACGATCGCTCAACTCGGCCATTATCAGGAACCGAAAAAGGTAGTTCCGCTGCCGATCGCACGCAAACTGGCTCAGATCATGGAAGGCCTCTGGAAACTGCTGGGAAAACAGCAGGCCCCCATTCTCTCGCAGGCGCGCATCAAATTTCTGGGACTCAATCTGGATTTCAGCACGCAAAAAGCACAACTCGAACTGAACTATCATCCTGAAATCTCATTTCAGCAGGCGATGACGAAAACGATCGACTGGTTTCGTGAGAACCAGAAACTCCCATGACATGTCTGTGATTCTCGAAATAATGCCCATGAATTCTGCATGAATTTCAGGATCAAACCAGTCACGTCGAAAATCCGGCAATTGACCCCGATCACATTGAACGGGTAGAATACCATTATGGAAAATGAATCAACACAAGTGCCGGAACTGACTGATCAACAACCGCAGGCGACTCCGAAAAAATGGTCTTGGCGGCGGTATATTATCAATTCCCTGATTCAGGTCATCGTCCTGTTCTCGCTGTATATCCTTTCCATCGGCCCTTTGTTCTGGCAATGGTATTCTTCGTTTAATTCGATGAGTTCCCCGTTTCTCGCCGCTTTTTATATGCCGCTCTTATTTGCCTGTGAATATATTCCGCCCCTTTCCGATGGCGTGAACTGGTATATCAATCTCTGGATCGGCTGAGAGTTATTTCGTTGTCAGATTCAATTCCAGATCGTTCTTGCCGGGAAAGACATTAAACTTAATATTGCCTTTCGTCACCCGCGCAAAATCATCCTGCGTAGGAAACGGTTTAAAGTCGCCCATGTTGATTACTTCGACCGTGTTCGTCACCTGAACCGGTCCATACTCTTCCGGAATCGAAAATTTTCCGTCGAGGACTCTGCCGCATACCGCAGGCATATTCTCGGCATGCTCACCTTCCGGATAGAAAGTAACCGTGCCCCAGCGCAAGGGAACTCCATCGATATCAATGCTGCCTTCCACGGCACTGCGTTTGGCGTCTGTTAAAAACCCGGAAGTTTTCATCCAGTTCATCAGAAGATCAGGCCAGACAGACAGCGCGGGATAACCGGGAGCCAGACTCACCCCATGCCGCCCGTGACGAAAAACATGTAATTCGGCAGGCACGCCGGCCTGGTTCAAAGCCTGGTAAAAGCTGACACTGTTCATCGGCGGTACGACTTTGTCATCGCTGGTATGAAACAGAAATGTCGGTGGTGTTTCTGCAGTCACCTGCAGTTCATTCGACATCAATTTGAGCAGTTCCGGATCGGGGTTGTCGCCTAACAGATTGCGTGCCGAACCTTTATGGCCAAAATCCTGCGTCATTGTGATCACAGGATAACAGAGAATCGCAAAATCGGGCCGGCAGCTCGTTTGATCAATGGGATCTGAACTCGCTTTGTTTCCGGCATCAAAATGAGTGGCCGCGGTCGACGCCAGATGACCGCCGGCAGAAAAGCCCATCACGCCAATCCGATGTGGGTCGACACTCCATTCCGCCGCGTTTTTTCTGACATAACGCATCGCACGCTGCACATCCTGCATCGGAGTCGGGTGCGGATAAGTACCGCCCAGACGATAACGCAGTACAAATGCACTAATTCCTTTTCGATTCAAAAACTGCGCAATCTGATGACCTTCTGTATCAACTGCCAGACCGCCGTAACCGCCGCCCGGGCAGACCACAATGCCTGCCCCTGTTCGCTTGTCTTCAGGAGCCGGATAAATCCAGAGTCCCGGTTTATCCGAGTCTTCGGTCCCTTTTGCTCCGGGAGCACCGTCCGGCCAGAGCAGGGTCGGCTCTTTTTCCGCGGCTTTGATCGCCGTGGAATCTGTAAAACAGACGATCAATGCCAGGCAGGCACTCAAACAGATAAAAAAGTGGCGCGCCGTTTTCATATTTGTTTCTCCTGTGATCTGCAGCCAGAAAGGAAATGATTCTTCTTGTTATCAACTATCGTACATATCAAAAACCAAAATCTCAAAGCCACGAGGTTGATTGACAAACGAGAGAATCCAAATACACTCATGAGTAGGGAAACTGTTGAAGATTTCTCTCGTTTCCCGCATCAGAAAACCTCTCACAGCTCAAGCTGATCACTGCCTGGATGGCGTCCCAATAGACGGAGCACGGAATATTATGAGCGACCCACGTCCTTTTGCTCATCTGCATTGTCACACACACTTTAGTATGCTGGATGGTGCCAGCCGCATACCGGAAATGGTGACCAAAGTCAAAGAAGCGGGAATGAATTCGCTCGCGATCACAGATCACGGCAATTTGTACGGTGCCATGGACTTTTACCAGCAGTGCCGCAGCCAGGAAGTCAATCCTATTCTCGGTCTGGAAGCTTATATTGCGCCCCGCAGCCGCTTCGAAAAAGGGGCCTCGCGGATGAAAGAGGCCAGCTTTCACCTGACGCTGCTGGCACAAAACCGCAAGGGTTTTGAAAATCTGATCAAACTTTCTTCCACATCCTATCTCGAAGGTTTTTATTACAAACCCCGTATCGACAAGGAAATTCTGGAAGCCCACAGCGAAGGCTTGATCCTGCTGACCGGCTGCGCTGCGGGAGAGTTGTCGCACCATATTCTCGGTGAAAACTTTGAGGAAGCGGAAAAGCTGTGCGCCTGGTATGAAAAAGTGTTTGGCGACCGCATTTATATGGAAATTCAGAATGCGGGTCTGGAAATTCAGAGGCAGTGTCTGGAAGGCACCGTCGATCTGGCCAATCGAATGGGCCTGCCTCTGGTCGCCACTAACGATGCGCATTATGTCGATCAAAAAGACTCCTTTGCACAGGATGTGCTCTTGTGTGTCAGCACGCGTTCGGTGGTGACCGATGAAAAACGGATGAAAATGACCGGCGATCAGTTTTTCGTCCGTACGCAGGACGAAATGTACGCCGCATTTCCCGGTCTGGAGCATGCGGTCGGCCGCACGCAGGAACTGGCGGAACGGGTCGACATTCAGATGTCGGATAAAAAATTCTACCCGGTCTTTCAGCCCCCCGATGGACTGACCGATACGCAATATCTGCGAAAACTCTGCGAAGATCGTCTGCCGCTGAAATACGGAGACGAGCTGACGCAGGCGCACTGGGATCGACTGCACCTCGAGCTGGGTGTGATCGAACAGATGGGATATTCAAGTTACTTCCTGATCGTATGGGACTTCGTGCTGTTCGCGGAAAATGAAAAGATCCCGTGTACGGCCCGTGGCTCTGCCTGCGGGGCCATTGTGGCCTTCCTGCTGGGAATGTCGCAGGTCTGTCCGCTCAAATACGACCTGCTGTTCGAACGATTTCTGGACCCCAGCCGTACGGAACCGCCTGATATCGATATCGACTTCTGCCGCGACCGCCGCCAGCTGGTGATTGATTATACGAAGCAGAAATACGGCGAGAAATGTGTGGCGCAAATCGGCACGTTCGGTACGCTGAAAGCAAAAGCCGCCATTCGGGATGTCGGCCGCGCGCTGGGAGTGCCGCTGGCCCGCGTGAACGAAATCGCCAAAATGATTCCCGAATCACTGGGGATCAGACTCAAAGACGCGCTCAAGGAAAGTCCTGACCTGAAGGCCGCCTACGATCAGGATCCGCAAGTCAATCAACTGCTGGACCTGGCGATGCAGCTTGAAGGCTTGAGCCGCAGTGCTGGCACCCATGCGGCGGGAGTAGTCGTCGCCGACCTGCCTCTGTCCGAAGTGGTCCCGCTGCAGACGATTACCGGCAAGACCGACATCATCACCCAATGGGATGGACCGACCGTCGAATCGGTGGGCCTGCTCAAGATGGACTTCCTCGGGCTGCGCAACCTGACGATTCTGGACAAAGCCGTTCAGAACGTCAAAAAACATTGTGGCATCGATATCGATCCGCACAAGCTGCCACTGGATGACCGAGAAACCTTCGAATTACTGCAGCGCGGTGAAACCAAAGGGATCTTCCAGCTGGAAAGTGGCGGGATGCGTGACCTGCTGACCAAGATGAAGCCGGATAAGTTCGAGGATATCATCGCGACCTCTGCTCTGTATCGTCCCGGCCCTCTGGAAGGGGGCATGGTCATGCAGTATGTCGATGTGAAAAACAACCGCATCCCGATTCCGAAAGTCCATCCGATTGTGGATGACATTCTGAATGAGACCTACGGCGTGATGGTTTACCAGGAACAGGTCATGCGGATTCTGAACCGCGTGGGAGGCATTGAACTTTCCGCCGCGTATCGCTGTATTAAAGCCATCAGCAAGAAAAAGCTGAAAACCATCGCGGAGTTCAGAGACCAGTACCTTGAAGGCGCCAAAGCAAACGACGTGGACGTCAAGCTGGCGACCGATCTGTTCGAAATGATCGAAAAATTCGCCGGTTACGGATTTAATAAATCACACTCGACCGCTTACGGCGGCGTGGCGTATGCGACCGCGTATCTCAAAGCACATTATCCCAAAGAATTCATGGCGGCACTGCTATCCTGCGGGATGGAGAGCCACGAGAGAATCACCGAACACGTGGATGACTGCCGTCGCATGAAAATTGAAGTGCTGCCTCCCGATGTGAATCGTTCGGAGGTGGAATTCAGCGTGGATGGCGAGAAAATCCGCTTCGGCATGGGCGCCGTCAAAGGCGTTGGTGAGCAGGTTCTCGAGGCGGTCGTCAAGGAACGCGAAGAGAACGGTCCATTCCTGAGCTTGTTCAATCTTTGCGAACGTGTCGACCCCAAAACACTGAATAAAAGCACGCTTGAGATCCTGATCAAAGCCGGTGCGCTGGCCAGTCTGGGAGGCAATCAGGCGCAGTTGATGTTATCGGTCGAGCGGGCAGTGCAGTCGGCTCTCAATATCCACCGTGACCGGGCACGCGGGCAGAAAAGTCTGTTCGGCGATGAGCCGACAGAAGACGATCCAGGCGCCGCTGGCGAGGTCAACCTGCCCGAAGCCGATGATTGGCCTCGTGCGCAAAAACTGGCCGCCGAAAAAGAAGTCTTCGGATTTTATCTCACATCACATCCTCTGGCCGAAATGGGGAGCGCGCTCTCAAAATATGCGCAAAACCAGACGAATGAACTGGCGGAAATGGATGACCGGGAAGAAATCATCCTGGCCGGCATGGTTTCCTCAATCAAAATGGCGGCGACCAAAAAGCCCAGTAAGAACGGCAATACCCGTTATGTCAACTTTGACCTGGAAGACCCGCATGGCCTTGTCCGCTGTATCATGTGGCCCGAACAATTTGCGCATATGGGGGAAAAAGTCCAAATGGAAGCAATGGTCATCATCAAGGGAAAAATCGACAAACGGGGCCGAGAACCGAATGTGATTGTCGATCAACTCTTAACTCTGAATGATGCCCGAAAACAGTTCACCGATCGTCTGGCCATTAATTTTAAACGGGGCGTTCACACCCGCCAGGATATGGTTAACGTCCATGATGTTCTGTCTCAGTATCCCGGTCAGACCGAAGTGCTTCTCGTCGTGGATTCCGTAGATCAGGACAAACCGAGCACCCAGTTACGCTATGTCCTGAATCCCCCCGGAAACCTGCGGGTCTCCTGCAGTACCGAGTTTGAAACGCAGCTTTCCGCCGTCATCGGGGAGAGCCATATTCACTTCCATACGACCAACAGGAAAAAAAATATGGGTGGAAGTGTCGGCCGTTAGCCTCTTTGCATCAACCCCCTGAAACAAAGTGCCAGTTCTGTTGTTTTTTAAGAAATCTTGCAGTTTCCTCAAGCCGAAAATAAGATATAGTTGCGCTGTAGCGAGATAAACCAGATCTGGCAGGATACTTTGAATGAAAAAAACAGGACTCATTTTTTTGGCTTTGGCAGGAATCTCTATTGCGTTCCTGTGGAAACCGCTGAATTCTGGTCAAAGCCGCCCTTCGGAAACGCGAAGCGCGACACAACAGCAGTCACTTTTGCTGCAGCAGATTCCGGCCCGCCTGGCCTCAAATCTGAATTCCACTGGGTCTCAGAACCAGAGTGTGACAGGCCCGCAGAAGTCGGAAACAGAATCTTCCCTCTCCATTGCAGGCTTCTCTTCTGATGAAATCCTGGCCCGACTTGTCGGCAAATGGGAACAGACCAAAAGTACCAGCAGACAGATTCTCACTATCGATGAAAACGGGACGGCAACGATGGTCATCGAACCTCAGGGGATCTGGACAGCCGTTCTCGGTAAGAAAGTCACCGTGAATATCGAATGGAGCCTCAACGCAGGAAAACTCACCCTACGCACAGTAGGTGGAAGTCCTGAAAATAAGCTGCAATACATCAACCAGCTCTGGGGAAGTGAATTCGTACGGGAGATTCACACCATCGAAGACAAAATGTTCACTCTCCGAGATAACAAAGGTGACGTCAGTCAGAAGTGGATTCGCACCGCTTATTAAGCAGAATTGACGATTCCGTAAACAGCTCCCCTTCAATCCCGTCAGCTTACTTGTACTCTCTCCCGTTTCGCCTATCATAGTGCCCATACTCGTCTTAAAATATGCGGTACACGCTGTGATCCGTTTTGAAAAGATTCTGCAGATTCCGAACTGTGATGAGGAGACTCATTTCAGCGGGACCGGGAGTCATGCGGCAAACAGTCAAAATTGTTATGTTTCAGGATGGGTATCACTGAAAAAACCGCATTAAAAAACCGGTTTAGAACAAACTCGCTTCTTATGCTCCGAAAGAGATCGTTGATGGACACTCAGATTAAATCCGCTCCTTCCCGCTGGCAGTCGCTCGCGGACCAGGTTCTGTCCGGTTACCAGATTACCCGCGAAGAAGCGCTGGAAATATTACACGCTTCTGATGATGACCTGCTGGATCTGCTGGCTGCGACATATCGGGTGCGGCAGAAATATTTCGGCAAACAGGTTCAGCTTTATTATTTAAAAAATGCGAAAAGCGGTCTCTGCCCCGAAGATTGCGGCTATTGTTCGCAGGCCCGCGGTTCAAAAGCGGATATCCCCAAATACCGAATGCTGAATGAAGAAACCTTGATCGCAGGTGCCAAATCCGCCGACGAAGCCAAAGCGGGTACATACTGCATCGTCGCCAGTGGTCGCGGACCAACCGATAAAGAAGTCGAGCATGTCGCTTCCGTCGTGGAAAAAATTAAATCATCCTACGACCTGCGAATCTGCTGCTGTCTGGGCCTGTTAAACGAAGATCAGGCCAAACGCCTGCAACAGGCGGGTGTGGACCGTATCAATCACAATCTGAATACCAGCCGCGAATATTACGAAAAAATCTGCACGACTCATACCTATGAAGATCGCCTGCAGACGCTCAAAGTCGCCCGGGATGCGGGAATGGAACTCTGCAGCGGACTGATTGTCGGCATGGGCGAAACCAAGGAAGATATTGTCGATGCAACATTCGAACTGCGTGCCCTGGAAACAAAATCGATCCCGGTCAACTTCCTGAACTCGATTGAAGGCACCTCCCTGGAAGCGGTCGCCGAACTGGACCCGCGCTACTGCCTGAAAGCGCTCTGCCTGTTCAGACTGGCGCATCCTGCTACGGAAATTCGAATCGCCGGCGGTCGCGAAGTCAATCTGCGATCGATGCAGGCAATGGGCCTGTACGCCGCCAACTCCATGTTTGTCAGCGACTACCTGACGACCAAAGGACAGTCTCCTGAAGCCGATTACGAAATGGTTGCCGACCTCGGCTTCGAGGTCATCGTTTCCGGCCATGAGATGGAAGCTTCCGGTGAAGCTCCCGCAATGGCGGCACAAAGCGAATCGTGTTAGCCAGTTAGAAGTATTCAGGCTTTGCCAGGCCTTTCTTACTCCCTCAAACCCCTTATGTGGATTGAGGTTGTAAGAAAACCGGGACATCTTTATGATCCCGACTTCGAAATTAAGTGCGCGCATTAAAAAGCCGCCTTAATCTCTGGGAATGGAATCCGTAATCACAAAAGTCAGGGAGCACCTGAAATGAATTCAGGCAGACTGAGCGCCAGCCACTTTTCCGGTGATCCGGCGGCTGGACACGACACAACCCCCACCTTCAAAATTTTCCCCAGCACCGAAGCCGCTCCCTTCGATCATCCCGAACACCTGCTCAAAGGCATTGCCCGGTCGCGCGATTATCTGCTTTCACTGCAACATGACGACGGATATTGGGTCGGAGAATTAGAGGGAGATTCCATACTCGAGTCGGAATACATTCTGCTCCTGGCGTTCCTCGGAAAACAATCTTCGGAACAGGCAATACAGGCAGCCAATTATCTGATGGATACCCAGATGCCCGATGGTGGCTGGAACATGTATCCGGAAGGGCCGATTGAAATCAGTGCTTCCGTCAAAGCCTATTTCGCACTCAAACTGACCGGCCACGCGCCGGACGCCGACTACATGCAGCGCGCCCGGCTCGCGATCCTGACGGCCGGTGGCGTCGAAGCAGTCAACAGCTTCACCCGTTATTACCTGGCATTACTGGGTGTGATTCCCTATTCCAAGTGCCCGGCGGTGCCCCCCGAACTGATGCTGATTCCGCGCTGGATGCCTTTTAATATTTTTGAAATGTCTGCCTGGTCGCGTACGATTCTGGTTCCGCTCAGCATTCTCTGGGCGTATCGCCCTTCGATCACGCTACCACCGGAGCAGGGGATCACCGAACTGTTTATCGGCGATCCGGCCGCGTATCCGAAGACAATGCCAAAATCAGAGGCCCTTGATTCACTCAAGCAGAAAACCTGGCTCAACTGGCATCGCTTCTTCCAGATCGTCGATCAAGGCATCAAAGTGGTCGAAAATCTGGGGCTCAAGCCGTTTCGCAAAAAAGCCGTCAATAAAGCGTATCAATGGATGAAAGCGCGTTTCGATCACAGCGACGGACTGGGCGCCATTTTTCCGCCCATCATCTGGACCATCATTGCCTTGAAATGCCTGGGCGAAGAGGAAAGCAGCCCTGATATTCAGCGTGCATTGCGAGAATTAAAAAAATTACAGATCCAGGAAGGCGATCGCATCCGTCTGCAACCCTGCAAATCACCCGTCTGGGATACGGCTCTGAGTACGATTGCCTTGCGCGAAGCCGGCGTTTCCAATCGGCATCCTGCAATTCGAAAATGTGTCAAATGGCTGCTGTCTCAGGAAGCCAGACAACCAGGGGACTGGGTGAATTCCAGCAACTCTAAAACTCCGGGCGGCTGGTATTTCGAGTTCAACAATGAGTTTTATCCCGATGTCGACGATACCGCGATGGTGATTATGGCGCTCCGCCGCTGTATGCCCAAATCATTAAAAGACGATCAGTGGCTGACCGATTTCCTGGTCATTCCTGAGTGGAATCCGTACGAAGAAAGCCTCGACACCGAAGCGATTATCACCGGCCGAAGCGAATCGCGGGAACAGGCTTATGCCGATCTGGAACTGTTGCGGCCGATGATCGGAGCCATCCAGCGGGGAATCCAATGGATGCTGGGCATGCAAAATAAAGATGGTGGCTGGGGCGCATTTGACCGCGACAATAACCGTGAATTATTTACGCAGGTTCCGTTCGCCGACCATAATGCCATGGTTGATCCCAGTACGGCTGATTTGACGGCCCGCGTTCTGGAAGCCTTCGCAGCCGTGCAACTGCCGCTAAGTCATCCTGCGTCTCAAAAAGCGCTGGAATACGTCTGGAGCGAACAGGAAAACGATCACTGCTGGTATGGCCGCTGGGGCGTCAATTATCTGTATGGAACCTGGCAGGCCATCACGGGGCTGACGCAGATTGGTATTCCCCCTGACGACCCTCGTATTGTCCGCGCGGTCGGATGGCTCAAATCAAAGCAACAGCCTTCAGGCGGCTGGGGCGAATCAGCAGACAGTTACGCAGATCCTGCCTTACGCGGGCAGGGCGCAGTGACCCCCTCGCAAACAGCCTGGGCCTTAATGGGGCTGTTATCAGGCGGTGAAATTGATTCTGCGGCAGTCAGACGCGGCGTGCATTATCTGCTCGAGACACAAAATGCCGACGGTAACTGGGATGAAGAGCCTTTTACCGGAACCGGCTTCCCAAAGGTGTTTTATCTCAAATACCACCTCTACCGCACCTATTTTCCTCTGATGGCACTGGCCCGATTCGAGCGATTACGTCGCTGAACTCCCTCTCGGTCAAACTCTGCGCTGCTCTAGTGTTTTCCCTTATGCACAGAACGTCATGTTCGTGTGAAAAAGAAAAGATTAATCAATATTTCATTAAATAAAGACTACAAAAAAGGAGCTAAAAGGCGTCACAGTGCACACAACAGCACATGCAAAAAAATAATTTCTTATTTTCTTTAAACTAAGTTTAATCCTTTCTTGTTTCCTCTTCATTGCAGATGTAATTTTTACTACTGCTCAAACTCACTCTGCTTATCAAGAGTTGAAATATGCTTTTGGCAGACACCTCTACAACCCATCGTTTTTCACTGGAGTTATGATGAAGAGAAGTAATGGAACCTCAAAACGCGGGTTCACCCTGATCGAACTACTTGTGGTAATTGCAATCATCGCGATTTTGATTGCGTTACTCCTTCCTGCTGTGCAACAGGCACGCGAAGCAGCACGAAGATCTACCTGCAAAAACAGCCTGAAACAAATCGGTCTCGCCATCCACAACTACGCTGACACTCACCGTGTGTTTCCTTTGGGTTATGTGAATAATGCACCTAGCACAGCCGCTTCGGACGATTTTGGCTGGAGTTGGTCCACTTTCATTCTGCCTTTTGTTGATCAAGCTCCTCTGTACAACATCATCAACCCCAATGGTGGTCTTACTTTACCATTGGCTAACTCCAACCTGCAAACAGCAATTCCTGTGTATCGCTGCCCCTCATCGATCGTGCCCGTAGTTAATAACCAGCGGACAGACTCCGCCAATGCCGGTTACGGATCCTTGAGCTATCCTGCCGTCTCAGGACATACTTCAAACATTACGAGCGCTACACCAAACACAACGTACACAAACAAAGGAGCCTTCTACCAAGGCAGCAGTGTTCGTTTCCGTGATTTTACTGATGGAACATCCAACACCATTCTTGTTGGCGAACGTGCCTTCCAGTTCACGGGAACTGTCACACAGCAACCTTATGCAGCCATCTGGCCCGGTGGACGTTACGTTACCATTGGTACTAGTGGAATTTATACTCCCACGAGCGTACTGAAAGAAGATGCGACCGGCGACGTCGCTGTCGGAACTCAAATCAACACCAAAACAGGTGCTGCTCACCGTGGATTCAGCAGCCAGCACGTTGGCGGTTGCCACTTCCTGTTAGGCGACGGTACTGTTCGCTTCATCAGCGAAAACATCAACTCGACTGACTACAACGGATCAGCTGCGACTTCTTTAGGAACCTATCAGAAACTTGCCATCATTAACGATGGTCAGGTTCTGGGCGAATTCTAAAGTAAGCTCAAACTTAAAAGCCTCTGCTCACACTTAGCAGCAGAGCTGCAAACAAAAAACAGGCAGGATCTCAACCTTCAAACCGTTGGGATTGCTGCCTGTTTTGCGTTTACTATTGCAAGAAACGAAAACAGGCACAGTGAACGGAATCCCTCCCTGCGAAAACTCTTATTGCACACATCAGGCAAATCAGATATTGTTCCCCGTTGGCTCACTACCTCATGATTTACAACCGGCGTCCTGCAATTGAGCCAATACAAGTTCTGAGTGATTCAGGAGAGAAATTGTTTCCGATCCTGGTCTGAAGAATTGTGATTCAATGAGTACGAATTCATTTCGCTCATTGGACTTTCCCAGGGAAGGGCGCATATGCAACGAGTGCAACGTTTCCGAGTCAGGCACGACCCTACCGTTCCTCTTCTGCACCGGCTTTCTTTTAGCCGCCTGCGTCCCCGCTCTCGGTTGATGCGGTCGCTCTGTTTCATTCTGATCACCGCTGGCATCCCGGCGTTTTGCCACGCTTCGGAATTTGAAAGCTGCGAACAACTGCTGCGTTCCGGACAATATCAGACATGCATCGAAACCGCTGAAGCGGCCATCGTCAAAAAAACCTATGGCTCAGAATGGCCTCTCTGCAAAGCACAGGCCGAACTGGCGCTCGGGCAATATGTCGAAGCGCAACAAACGATTGACGCGGGCCTGAAACGCTATTCCTGGAGTCTGCCATTACGGTTTCTGGCCTATCAGGTTTATCAGTTGAATAACCAGCATGAAGCCGCCGACGTCTTCCTGACCAGCATTCACGAACTCGCAAGCCGCTCCGCCTGGCGCTACACCGATGCCAGCAGCCTGGTCGCATTAGGGCAGGCTTCCTTAATACGCAACGTTGATCCCGGCGAAGTGCTCGAATCCTTTTATGACCGGGCCATTAAAGAATATCCCAATCACAGAGACGCCTATCTCGCCAGTGGCCAACTGGCATTAGCCAAACACGACTACGCCCTGGCGCAGGAAATTTTCCAGACTGCGTTGAAACACATCCCCAATGATCCCGATCTGCTGTTCGGCCTCGCAAAGTCGATCCAGAATACGGACCCGGAACGTTCCGAGAAGCTGCTGGCGCAGGTCCTCAGTGCCAATCCCAACCACATTCCCGCTCGACTGGATCAAATCTCTCAGTTAATCCACTCCGAACAGTACACGCTTGCGAAAACCAGTCTCGACCAGATTCTTTCGATCAACCCCCATCACACGGAAGCCTGGTCCAACCTCGCAGTCATTGCGCATTTTGAGAACCGACCTCACGACGAAACCGCCTGTTACTGGCAGGCCTTAAGCCATCACAACCAAAACCCCGCCGTCGACCATCTGATCGGTAAAGCACTCTCCGAACACTATCGCTTCACGGAAGGGGCCGCGTACCAGCGTCAGGCCCTTGAAAAAAATGAGAAATTTCTACCCGCGCGAATCCAACTGGCGCAGGATGAACTGCGTCTGGGACAGGAAGTCAGTGGCTGGGAACATGCGTTACACGCTCATCAGCAGGATGGTTATGATACGACCACATTCAATCTGCTCGAACTGAAAGACCAGCTCGCCAAATTCAAAACACTGGAAGATGAATTTTTCATCGTCCGCATGGAAACCAGCGAAGCTGACGTTTATGGCCGACAGGTCCTCCAGCTCCTGCATGATGCCCGCAAGACACTCTGCGGGAAATACGGTCTCGATCTCAAAGACAAAATCACCGTCGAAATCTTTCCCGATCCGGACGATTTTGCCGTCCGCACCTTTGGAATGCCTGCGGTTTCCGGTTACCTCGGTGTCTGTTTTGGAAAAGTCATCACCGCCAACAGTCCCGCCTCCCAGGCCCAGCACCCGACTAACTGGCAGTCGGTCCTGTGGCATGAATTCTGTCATGTCGTCACGCTGGAACTGACCAGAAATAAAATGCCCCGCTGGATCAGTGAAGGCATCTCTGTGTACGAAGAGCGGCAGAAAAATCCCTGCTGGGGTGAAACGATGATGCCGCAATACCGTAAGATCATTCTCAAAGGTGAAAGCACGCCCATCGGCGAATTAAGCAGTGCGTTTCTCAATCCGAAAAGCAGCCTGCACATTCAGTTTGCTTATTATCAGTCATCGATGGTCGTGGAATACCTCATCGACCAGTTCGGCTTCGCTGCGTTACAAGACATTTTGCACGATCTGCGTGTCGGCATTCCGATCAACGTCGCCATCGAACGACGCACGAAATCATTGGGAGAACTGGAACAGGAATTCGCTGTGTTTTTCAAAAATCAGGCAGAAAACTTCGCTCCCACCGTCGACTGGTCGGAACAGAATCTGACAGCGCTCACCAGCGACGACACAAAACATTTTGACGACTGGATTCAGAAACACCCCCATCATTTCGAAGGACTGATGGCGTATTCATGGATTCTGGAAGAAGAAAACCGGACGCGGGAACTGGAAACAACACTCATCAAACTGACCAGCCTTTACCCCCAATATGCGGGCGCAGACAATGCCTGCCTGCGTCTGGCCAGGCTCTATCAAAAGCAGGAACGTTTCGACCAGGAACAGAAATTCCTGGAGCTGCACGCACAACACAATCCCAACGCCCTGGATGTCTTTTTACGACTGACTGAACTCTATCAAACGTCAGAAAACTGGCCCACCGTTTATCAGGCGGCCCAAAATGCTAACGCCATTAATCCACTCGTTTCGGAAACCCAGCAAGCACTGGCGCAAGCCTGTATTCAACTGAAACGACCAGAGGAAGCGATTGACGCCTATCGTGCCATTCTGGTTTTAAACCCGCACAATAAAGCAGAAGCCCACTACCAGCTTGCCCGTTTACTCCGGCAAAACGATTTGCCACAGGCCAAACGACATACACTCATCGCGCTCGAAGAGGCTCCCCGTTTCCGGGCCGCTCATCAACTTTTACTCGAACTGACTGCAAACTCACCTTAATGGCTCGCACAGGTTTAAATATGAACTAATCAGGCTCATGGAGGAGCCGACTATGAAAAATCGTATGATTTCCCTGGCAGTGATCTGCGTATCACTGATCGTCGTGACGATTTGCATCGGGCAATATCGGCCCGCGGTCCCCTCCGACCGGGGTGGAGTTCCAGACTGGAAAAACGATCCAGAATTCAAGCACGATGTCTTCACGTTTGTGAGAATCAGATACAACTCTCATCAGGGCTGGCGGCGGTGGGCCACCGATTATCCCGACAGCGACCTGAACTTCTCTTATCGGCTGCAGCAACTCACTTCCATGAAAGTCGATCCGGAAGGAAAGATTCTGGAACTGACCGACGCCGAACTGTTCGACTTTCCTTTCATCTATCTCATCGAACCCGGTTCGCTGGAATTCACTGAAGAAGAAGTCACCGCGCTCCGGCGTTACCTGTCGAATGGCGGGTTCATGATGGTCGACGATTTCTGGGGAGAAGCCGAATGGGATAACTTCGCTCTGGAAATGAAACGCGTGTTCCCGGAACGCGAACTGGTCGAAATCCCCTTGGAACACCCCATTTTCCACTGTGTTTATGATCTCAAAGAAAAGCCCCAGGTCCCCAGTATCGGAGTCGCCCAGTGGGGCCGTTCCGAAGGCATCACCTGGGAACGGGAAGACGCAAAACAGGTCCATTACCGGGGCTTATTCGACGATCAGGGGCGCCTGATGGCGGTCGTCTGTCACAACACCGACCTCGGCGATGGCTGGGAACGGGAAGGGGAGGACAAATGGTATTTCCGCGAGTTCTCAGAAAAGAAAGCGTACCCACTTGGCATTAATATCGTGTTTTACGCGATGACACACTGAATCCAGCGCACGTGATTTTATCGATTTTTTCAGGAGCCGAAACGTGAACTTAAAACTTGTCTCAACCGATGACCGTAGCGAAGAAGAACGCACTTTCGAAATGCTGCAAAACAGCCGCCAGCAAATTGATGCGGAAATTTCCAAAGCCGTCATCGGCCAGAAGGAAATCATCGATCAGCTCCTGATCGCCTTATTTGCCGGCGGACATTGCCTGATCACCGGCGCCCCCGGCCTTGCCAAAACATTACTGGTGAATTCACTGGCCCAGGTCTTCAAATTGAAATCACAGCGGATTCAATTCACGCCGGACCTGATGCCTGCCGACATTACCGGCACGGAAATTCTGGCGGGGGACTCACAGGAATCACGGGGCATGAAATTCGTCAAAGGCCCCGTATTCACGAATATTCTGCTGGCAGACGAAATCAACCGCACGCCTCCCAAAACACAGGCAGCACTCCTGGAAGCGATGCAGGAAAAACAGGTCACCGTCTCCGGCGTGAAATATGAACTGGATAAACCGTTTTTCGTTTTAGCGACGCAGAATCCAATCGAAATGGAAGGCACCTATCCGTTGCCGGAAGCACAACTCGACCGCTTCATGTTCAATCTGTTTATCGATTACCTTTCCGAAGAGGACGAAGTCGCCGTCGTCACTCAAACCACGGCCCGCAATGCCGAGCCGATTGTCCCACTGTTTACCGGAAACGACATTCAGCAGTTCCACCAGTTTGTCCGCGAGGTTCCGGTGGCAGAAGAAATCGTGCGGTATGCGGTTCAACTCTGTGCCGCGTCCCGACCGCATCAGACAGGAACGCCCGACTTTATCAATGAGTGGGTCAACTGGGGCGCCGGACTGCGGGCCGCACAAAGCCTGATTCTGGGCGCCAAGGCACGCGCCGTCCTGCGCGGTCGCGTACATGTCGCTCTGGAAGATGTCCAGTCGTTACTGGCTCCCGTACTCCGTCACCGCATTCTGATCAATTACCGCGCAGAAGCCGAAGGCATCACCGTCGAACACGTTGTTCAACAACTGATTGAAACCATCAAAAAACCCGTAACAGTCTGAGTACACAACTGATGAAGAGCATCTCCGCACAAAAAACCTATCAAAACCAGAAAATGGTCTCACAGCGAATTGATCCCGCCTGTCTGATGCGCATTAAGTCGCTGGAATTGCGCGCAAAATCGGTCGTGGAAGGGACCTGGAACGGTCTGCATCGCAGCCCTTATCACGGCTTTTCGGTGGAGTTCACCGAGTACCGTGAATACTCGTCCGGCGACGACCCGCGCCATATCGACTGGAAGCTGGCAGCCCGAACCAATCAGCATTTCATCAAACGCTTTGAGGAAGAAACCAACCTCTGCTGCCACATGCTGCTGGACCTGAGTTCTTCCATGCAGTTTCACAGTCTGAGTTACACCAAAGCCGATTATGCCAAAACCCTGGCGGCGACCTTTGCTTATTTCCTGTCGACTCAACGCGACGCCAGCGGGCTCGTGATCTTTGATGAAGAGGTAGACGCCGTCGTGCCGGCCCGTTTCACTCGCGGCCAGCTCAGACGGATTCTGATCGAACTGGAACGGCCTCCGCGGGGATCGCATACCAATTTTGCGTCCCCCTTGAAACACGCCATCGAAACCATCAAAAAACGGGGGCTGGTTGTGCTGATTTCCGATCTGCTCTCGCCACTCGACGATTTAAACACCCATCTGGGATACCTGCGCGCGAAAGGGCACGAAGTAGCGTTATTTCAAATTCTGGATCCGGCGGAGATTCATCTGAACTTCAGCGAAACCGCAATTTTCGAAGACCTGGAATCGGGAGAACGGATCGCTCTCAACCCGAAAGCAGCACAAGCGAACTACCAGCGGCAACTGAATGAACATCTGGAAATGATTCAAGGCATGTGCCGCAAACAAGGCGTGCATTACCACAAGTTGACCACAGACACTCCACTGGAAGTTGGCTTATCCGATTTTTTAACTGATCGCGCCGCATGAACGTAGCTCAGGAGCAGAGGACAAACAGTTGAGTTTTTTAACCCCACTCTATTTATTCGGAATCATTGCCGTCGGGCTGCCGATCCTGCTGCACCTCGTCAGACACCAGCCGAAAAATGTCCTGTTCTTCAGCGCGCTCCGTTTTCTGGAACACAAGCCCCCTCAGACCAATCGCAAAAACAAGATCGAAAACTGGTTGTTGCTGTTACTCCGGGCGGCTGCCGTTTTGCTGCTCGTCGCGGCTTTTGCACGTCCGTTTTTCAAAAACACCGATCTCGAACTGACGACTGCTGCAACGACCCGACAGACCATCCTGTTAATCGATGCCAGCTCCAGCATGCAGCGGGGAACGCTCTGGGCAGAAGCACTCCAGAAAGCAGACGAAATCATAAAGCAAGCCGGTCAGGATCAGATCGCGGTTTACACATTTGATTCCGGGCTGACCGCCGTCAAAGCCCTCAAAGAAGCAAAACAACCTGAACCAGAACACGCCGCCCAGAATGTGCGCGAGCGACTCACAAAACTAACCCCCGGCTGGAACGCGACCAACCTGGGACAGGCGCTCACAGAAATCGCATCACTGCTGCAGCAACAGGTCGCCTCTGATCCCACGGGAACCTTGCTGCAGAACAGTAAGATTGAACTGATTACCGATTTCCAGGCGGGTTCCCAAATTTCGGCACTCACGGAGTTTTCCTGGCCGAAAGAACTGAAAGTCCGCCTGCATCAACTGCAAACCAAAGAAACGAGTAATGCAGGCCTGCAACTACTGTCGCTGGACGAACAATCGCAGCCGACGGTCCGCATCGTCAACGCGGCTGATTCGCAGCAGGAACAGTTCACAGTCGCTTATCAAAAGAATGCCAGCGAACCAGAATCCTCACAGCAGGTTTATGTCCCCCGTGGTCAGTCCCAGGTGATTCGTATGTCGGCATTGGAACCGCAGCAGCAGGTCACCCAAATCGTGCTCAGCGGCGATGATCATGATTTTGATAACCGCCTTTATCTGCAACCCCGTGAAAAATCAAATTTGACCATCGTACATTACGGGACTCCCGCCGCCGGTTCGACTGAGACCCCCGACTACTTTGTAAAACGCGCGTTTCCAGCAACACCCAATCGGGATATCGAGTTTCTGACCATCGGCCCCGATTCCCCGCAAATTCTCATTGCCGTCGCAAAAATCCATCTGCTCATTGTGAGCCGGGAACTCTCTGCTGATGAAACCGCGCTGGTGAAAAGTTATCTGCAACAAGGCGGGGTGGTGCTGTTTTCACTGAACGATGTGAATTCCAGCCGGACGCTGCAACCAATTCTGTCGGCTGTGAATAACACATCGCAGAACATTCTCACGGAAGCAGTCGACATCAACGGTTATGCCCTGCTCACGAACATTGATTTTGATCACCCTGTGTTTCAGATGTTTCAGGCGCCCGAATACTCCGACTTCACCCAACTGAAATTCTGGAATTATCAACAGCTCACGCTGCCAGACAGCATTCCGCACAAGATTCTGGCCCGCTTCGATCATGAGAACCCGGCCATTGTGAATGTTCCCTTTGGACAGGGACAGTTGATCGTCATGACCTTCGGCTGGACGCCCCGGGAAAGCCAGTTCGCACTCTCCACCAAATTCGTACCGATGCTGAATGCCATCCTGGCACAAAACACAAAACGGACCGCTGTTCCTTCCCAGTTCACCGTCGGTGAAAAAATCAAACTGCCTGAATCGCTGAAAGCAGTAAACATCAGCACGCCTGAATCGCTTCAAATTCAACTCACTTCAGCTCAACAAGCTTTAAAAGAAACCATCCAGCCGGGCCTGTATCAGGTGACGTCCGAAGATGAAACGGTTCCTGCTCAGAAATTTGCCGTGAATCTGGCAATCGAAGAAAGCAACACGGCACCGCTGGCAATCGAAAAACTGGAATCGCTGGGAGTCAGACTGCTTCAGCCCGGCGAAACGACGGCAGACAGTCCGCCTCCCGCCGACACACGACGCCAGGCACTCATCCGGGAACTGGAACAGAAGCAGAAACTCTGGCGCTGGCTGATCATCGTGGCGCTCGCGATGCTGGGACTGGAAACAGGACTGGCGAAATGGATCACCGGCAAAACTTCAGCGACACGAAAGGCGTAATCATGGGCCTGCCCGATCTCTTACAACAACTCAATCAGGTCATCTTTCGCTACCAGAGCAGTCTGAAGTTAAAGCGATTAACGTATCTCTGGCTTTGCGCCTGCAGCGTGACATTACTGATGTTACTGTTAATCAAACCTGTTATCGCTCCACAGAATCAAAATTTATTACTGGCTCTGATGCTGGGGCTCCCTTTTGTCGCCGCAGCGGGGATACTCGCGTATCGGTCTCAGAATCGTTTTTCCCCCGCCAGCAGGCGTCAAATCGCCACTTTGATTGAACAAACCTATCCGGACCTGGATACCAGTCTGCTCGCGACGCTGGAACTGGAAAAAACAGCCGGAGAAACGCGGCCCACCTTTCTGCAGAACCGGCTGATTCAACAGGTCATCCAGCACGGAACAACACACGACTGGCGGCAGACCATTTCCCACCGCAGACTGATTCTGCAAAATACGACCCACCTCGTCTGTTTTACGGCCTGGATCGTCAGTTGCTTAACCTGCTGGTCCTGTCTCAAAGCGTCCCCCGAATCAAAAGCGACACCACTGGCCATCGCCAATGCGTCAAAGATGTTTCAGGTCGAAGTCAAACCAGGTACGACTGATCTGGAAAAACATCATCCTCTGTTGATCACCGCACGTTTTACAGGAAATACACCCGATACCGCTACATTACAGGTCCGTTCGGCGTCAGGAGAACAACAGGAACTGCCGCTGGTCAAGCATCTGGACGATCCGGTTTTCGCCGTCCGACTGCCGGATGTCACAGATGATCTTTCCTATACCGTTCAAACGGCTTCCTGGAAATCAGAAACATATCAGGTCAAAGTGTTTGTCCTGCCGGAACTGGTTCAACTGGATTCCGTCATCACCCCCCCTGAATACACGGGACAGCCTGTTCAGAAAGTCGAAGACAGTCTGTTGATCAGCGCCATCACCGGTTCGACAATTGAGCTCGAAGCCCGTTTCAATAAACGCGTGAAGTTGGCGCTGCTGGAATCAGCCGAACAGTCGCCACTTCCAATGACAGTGAGCGCGGACGGCCTGTCTGCCCGGCTCACACTCAAAGCAGACACGAATCAGACCTGGAACCTGCGTTTGACCGATGCCGACGCACGTGAAAATCGATCGCCGCCTTACATTGATCTCGCCGTCATTCCCAACCTGCCGCCGGAAATCAAAGTCACCTTTCCGGCCCGCGATACCCGGGTCTCTCCGCTGGAAGAAGCGCTCGTGCAAGGGACCGTCGTCGATGACTTCGGCCTGCAGCAGGTGGGTCTCGTCTTTACCATTCCCGGTCAGGAACCACAGACTCTTTCGCTCCGTGAGACCGCAAAACCCGCGCTGGAATTTTCGGCCGAACATCTGCTGTCGCTGGAACGCCTGCAGGTTCAGCCCGACACACTGATTTCCTATTACCTGTTTGCAGAAGACATCGCCGCCGATGGCAGCACGCGCAAAGTGCTCAGTGATATGTATTTCATGGAAGTCCGTCACTTCGAAGAAATCTTCAGAGAAGGGCGATCCGCGAACAGTTCCTCGAAGTCAGGGAAAAGTGGCGCGAATGCGGAAAAGGCCGAAAAGCTGGCTGAACAACAGAAACAGATCATTAACGCTACCTGGAAAGTCATCCGCCGCGAAATCAAATCCACTGTTTCCGAGGAATTTTCTAAAGATGTCGCGACACTGCAGGAAGCGCAACAGGCGCTGGTGACAGAGGTCGTAAAACTGGCTGCGAAAGTGAAATCGCAGAAGTCCAAAGCGATCATCGATTCGATCACTGAAAAAATGCAGGAAACGGTTTCTCAACTCGGTGCTGCGAACGAAACACAAAATGCCGAACAGCTCACCTCAGCGCTGTCCACCGAGCAGGCCAGTTATCAGCTCCTGTTAAAATTACGAGCCCGCGAACATCAGGTCTCACAAAACAAAAACGGAGGCGGCAGTAAAGGGGGGGGCAGCAGTCGTTCACAAAATCAACTTCAGCAACTGGAACTAACCAACAAAAAACAACGTTATGAAACGGAAAACCAGGCCGCTCAACCTCAGGCAGCACAGCCTGACCGCGAAGCTTTGCAAATCCTGAATCGCCTCAGGGAACTCGCTCAGCGTCAAAAAGATCTGAACGAACAATTGAAAGAACTGGCCGACAAACAGCGGTTTGCCAAAACGGATGCGGAAAAAGAAGAAATCGAACGCCAGCTCAAACGGCTGCGGGAGCGTCAACGGGAACTGCTGCGTAAAGCAGACGAAGTCGCGCAGCGGATGGACCAATCAAAAGAACCTGCTTCAACAAAATCAAGACGCGAACTGGAGCAGACTCGAAACCACCTGCAGCAGAGTTCCCAGTCACTCAAAGAAGGGCAGGTTTCCCGTGCCCTCAATTCGGGGACACGCGCACAACAGCAACTCGATCAACTCAAGAATGACTTCCGCAAAAAGACCGCCAACCAGTTCGCAGACGCCATGCGTTCGCTGAATCAGCAGGCAGAACAACTCGATCAACGGCAGAAGGAACTGAGTCAGGCACTCAACAAACCGGAACAGCCGGCTGAACCACAGCAGCGGCGTTCTTTGCGCAAAGATAACGGACAACAGGAACTGGCCGACAAACTGCATGAGCAGGAGGACCGGTTGAAAAATCTGGTGGAACAGATGAAAAACGTCGTTCAGGAATCGGAAAAGTCCGAGCCGCTGCTCTCCAAACACCTGTATGATGCCATTCGTAAAACGAGACCTTATCGACCGGAAGACGCGCTCAAGAATGCCGCCAACTTTCTGGAAGAAGGGGCCACCGCACGCGCACAACAGGCCGAGCAACGTGCATCCCAGGGAATAGAAGCCTTGAAACAGGGAGTTCAAGTGGCGACAGAAAGTGTGTTAGGCAACGACCTGGAATCCCTCAAGCGGGCGCGTCAGGAAATCAAATCGCTCACTTCTGAAATGAAAGCCGAACAGAAACTGGCAGAGAATGCAAATTCACAAACTCCGTCACCTGCACAGCAAGCGTCAAAGTCGGGAAACCCTGAAACGCCGGGACAAAATCCATCAAACAAATCTCCATCCGGCCAGCAAAGTAAATCGGGCTCACCGTCGGGGCAAGGCAAATCGCCCGTGCAACTGGCGTCTGGCCAAACGGGCAAAGGCCAGGGTTCGCAACCGAGCTCACAACCGGGTTCGCAATCAGGATCACAATCGGGCACTCAAACGGGTTCGGAGAAACCATCGGGGCAACCCTCTTCGCCCAAATCGTTAACAGGTTCACCAGGAAATTCCCAAGGCAGTCCCGGCGGTGGACAAGGAGGGCCGGGCGCTCCGTCAGCCGGTCCGCTCACCGGCAATCAGTTCCGGGAGTGGTCTGACCGTATGCGGGATGTGGAAGAAATGGTCGGTGATCCGAAACTACGCAGTCAAGTCGCTCAGATTCGTGAACGTGCGCAGAGCATGCGTGCGGAGTTCAAACGCCATTCCAAAGTACCAGAGGGAGACCTGGTCGATGCACAAATCCTGGAACCGCTGGCTGAACTACAGAAAATCCTGTCAGACGAAATCAGCAAACGAGGCGCGCAAACATCGTTGGCACCAGTCGACCGCGATCCGGTACCGGAAAAATATTCTGATCTGGTCCGTCGCTACTATGAAGAACTAGGGAGTGGAAAATGAATTGCCTGGCCCAATTACAGTTCGGTGCGCCCGAGTGGACCACCATCGTGATCGCGACAATGCTCGTCGGACTGGCGCTGGTGATCTACGCCTATCGGTCGCTCTCGCTGAAACGTTCGTTAACCGGCGCCGCCATGTTCCTCAAAGTCTGCAGCATCGCGATCCTTTCGATCGCTTTGACCGAGCCGCTCTGGAGTGGCGTGCGTGTGCATCCCGGCACGAATCTGTTCGCGATCGTCGTGGACGACAGCCGCAGTCTGGAAATCAAAGATTCGAAAACCGGCAAACCGCGTCTGCAGCAGATCCAGCAACTGCTCACGACCAAAGAGCCAACCATAGAACCGAACGCAGACAACAAACATCCGCAGTGGCTGATCAATCTCAAACAAAACTTTTCCGTGCGAAACTATTCGGCGGACGCACATGCGCACGCCCAGACGGAACTACAGCAACTGACTTTTCAGGGTTCGAAAACCAATCTCATTTCGAGTCTCAATGAATTAAATCAGCGCTACAATAAACTGCCGTTAGCGGGTATCCTCTTAATGACCGATGGCATCACTGCTGAAGAAATCAGTCGCCTGGAAACCTCCGTGCCGCTTTATCCGGTAATGATCGGCAGTTCTGCGCCGGTGACCGATCTGGCAATCACCAAAACGTCCGTCAGTTATTCGCCGTTTGAAGATGCCCCGATTCGCATTCTCGCCGACCTCTCGGCCACCCAATGCCAACAGAAACAGATCAAAGCCCAACTCCTGGATGAAACCGGCAAGATCGTGGAAACTGTGATCCGCGATATCACTCAGCCCGATCAACAGTTCCAGGTTCGGTTTCAGGTGCGTCCTGAAGCGACAGGTATCGCCTTTTATCAGATAAAAACCTCAATTGTCTCAGCCGAAAATAACGAAGCCACTCTGGCCAATAATCAGCGCACGTTAAAAATCGATCGAGGCCGCACGGCTCATCGCGTGCTGTATGTCTCCGGGCGCCCGAACTGGGAATTCAAATTTCTGCGCCGCGCGATTGAAGAAGACGAGTTCATTCACCTCGTCGGCCTGATTCGCATTGCGAAAAAAGAGACCAAGTTTGATTTCCGCAGCCGGGACGGGGAAGAAGGCAATGCGTTATTCCGCGGCTTTGATGAGCAAAATGAAACCGATCTCGAACGATATGACCAACCCGTATTCGTGCGGATCAACACACAGTCTCCCGATGAATTAAAAGACGGCTTTCCCAAAACGGAAGCGGAACTCTTTCAATATGAAACAATTATCATCGACGACCTGGAGGCCGCTTTCTTCACACACGACCAGCTGGAGTTGATCACACGTTTTGTCTCGGAACGCGGGGGCGGGCTGGTAATGCTGGGGGGACAGGAATCATTTCAGCAGGGGGGCTACGAGAAAACAGACTTGAGCCGCCTGTTACCGGTTTATTTCTCGCAGCAGGCATCAACAGAGATCGAAACTGACTATCAGTTTTCGCTGACCCGCGACGGCTGGCTGCAACCCTGGATGCGACACCACAAAAACGAACCGGATGAGCACAAACGCCTGACAGAGATGCCTGCGTTCAAAACGATCAATCGAGTCGACACCACGAAACCCGGCGCCACTCTGGCTGCGGAGTTAAAGAATTCACAGAAAGCCTCCTATCCGGCGATTGCCACACAACGTTATGGCCTGGGACGTGTGGCGGCTGTCATGATTGGTGACCTCTGGCGCTGGCGGTTAAAAGAAGATTCTCCGTCTCCCCAACTCAACAAGTCCTGGCGACAGTTATTGCGGTGGATGACTACCGATGTTCTGGAACCGATCGAGCTGCTGGTGGAAGAGAATTCGCAAACGAACGAAGGGACCAGAATCAAAGTCCTGGTTCGCGATCCCGAATTTCAGAAGCGGAGCGATTATCAGGTGGCACTGGAAATCACAACACCTCAGCAAAAACCGATCAAACTGATCGCCGATCCGGCCATTGATCAGCCCGGCGTTTATCAAACCGTTTATCTGCCTCCGCAACCCGGCGGTTATTCTGTTTCCGCGACGGTAACGGCCCCCGATTCCAAAACGAAAACCATTCAAGGTGGCTGGGTGCATGATCCCGACAGTGTCGAATTTCGGTCCCTTCATCCCAATCTGGAACTACTGCAACAACTAGCCACGCAATCGCAGGGCGAAGTGATCCCTGCAGAGAAACTGCAACAATTCGTGAATTCGCTGGATCAGCGTCACATACCGGTGACCGAAGAACTGGTCACGCCGCTCTGGCATCATCCCTGGGTCCTGGTGCTCGTCCTGGGCTGCCTGTTTGGTGAATGGTCTCTCAGACGATGGAAAGGATTAGCCTGATGCGAAACCGCTGTCTTAACGGAATAATATGTGGTCTCTTCGGCACGTTCCTGCTGACGGAACCGGTCAGTCTGTCTGCGCAGTCAGCCGCTCCAAATGGGAAAACCGAACGATTCGTGATTGTGATCGGGGCAGCTGGCCAGGAACAATATGAGCCACAGTTCGCCGCCTGGGCTGAGCGCTGGAAACAAATTGCCGCTCATAAACACGCGGAATTAACGGTCATTGGTGACAGCATCGATGCCCGCAGTTCCGATCAGAAATTGCTTACGCGAGAACTGCAGCGCAAAACAGAGCAGACTTCAGCCACCTGGCTGATTCTCATCGGGCATGGCACGTTCGACGGAAAAACCGCCCGCTTCAATCTGCGCGGGCCCGATCTCACCGCCGATGAGTTGCGTCTGTCCTGTGATACGATCCAACATCCTCTGGCAATCATCAACTGCTTTTCTGCCAGTGGTCCGTTTCTGAATGTACTCTCTGCTGATCAGCGTGTGATTATCACCGCTACCAAAAACGGACACGAATTCTACTTCTCCCGTTTCGGAGATTTTCTTTCACAGGCCGGTACTCAACCACAGGCCGGTACTCAACCACAGGCTGACCTGGACCACGATGGTCAGATCTCGTTACTGGAAGCCTACCTGGCTGCCTGTCGAGAGACCAACGCCTATTATCAGGAGAAAGGGGAACTGGCTACCGAACATGCGCAACTGGACGACAACGCCGACCAGAGTGGTACACCCGGCAATCAATTCCAGGGACTGAACCGGATTCCCGAACCGCATGCTGCTACAACGGCGTTGCCCGATGGCCATCGGGCGCATCAATTCACCCTGTTCTCTACTCAAACAATCGAGCTGCTTTCCGGCGGACAAAAACAGGAGCGCGATGAACTGGAAATCAGAATCCTGGAATTGAAGCAGCGCAAAGAAACTTTTTCCAGCCCGGAGGAATACTATCAGAGCCTTGAGCCATTAATGATTCAACTGGCGCACGTTTATCGCAAAATCGATCAAAAGAAAAAACACGTAATCTATGATCCGCAGGTGGTGCCCGCTAAAGCAAAAAAGACCGGCAGATAACCGGTCTCTTTGCTGATTCTTGTTTCAGGCGTGATCGAAAATTACTCGCCGGTAATTTCCTTGGCCAGTTTCTTGAGTGCTTCACTCTCGATCTGACGCACGCGTTCCCGCGTCAGGCCTAATTCCAGGCCGATTTCTTTGAGCGTTTTCGGTTCTTCGCCATCCAGTCCAAAACGCATCCGCAGAATATTGGCTTCGCGTTCCGGAATTTCTTTCAGCAGGCGAAAGACGTGCTTCAGATTGTCATTCTCGACCAACTCATCTTCAGGGCCCTTTAAACGATCATCGGGAATCATCTCTCCCAGTGACCAACCCGCTTCGTGTTGTTCAGATTGTGGTGAAGAGTTGTAAAGCTGAATTGCTTTTTTCACGATCTTCAACTTCTTCGGAGGCAGATCCAGCTCTTTTGCCACTTCTTCCGTGGTGGGAGTACGATCCAGTGTATCCTGAAGTTGAGCGGTCGCACGGCGCCATTTGGTCAGCAACTCAACCATATACGCGGGGATGCGAATGGTCTTCGCGGAATTCACAAGCGCCCGTTTGATGGATTGTTTAATCCAGTAGCTGGCATAAGTGCTGAAGCGGGTTCCCATTTCGGGATCAAAGCCTTCAACAGCCCTGAGCAGACCAAGGTTGCCTTCTTCAATCAGATCCTGAAGCGGCAAACCTTTACCTGAATACGCACGGGCGATATTCACAACGAGCCGCAGATTCGCACGCACCATACGGTCGCGGGCTTCTTTGTCACCGTTTTCAATACGGTTCGAAAGCTCTCGCTCTTCTTCTGCAGAGAGCAGGGCGGTTTCGTTGATTTCTTTAAGGTATGTTTCTAACGGATTCTGTACGGCTAAAGAGGAACGCCGTCGAGCAGTTTTCTGCATGGAAAACCTGTTATCT
>TARA_R110002111_G_scaffold261492_1_pt1 | contig 48078 bp, 33 predicted proteins | sample TARA_R110002111 | Tara Oceans TARA_R110002111 (sample SAMEA4397363) | marine metagenome | biome: Polar Biome; feature: [ZZZ] marine water layer (ENVO:01000295); material: water (ENVO:00002006), including particulate matter (ENVO:01000060) such as... | depth 199 m
TACCTATGTATCCGAACGGTTGTTACCCTTGTGTCCGGCCTAAATACAAGCCAACAGTGCCACCCGGAAAATTTATTGAGATAGGGCATGTGATGCTGATTTGTTTGGTTTTACTGCGACTTCCTGCTTGCTGCGTTCGGGGCTGCCCTTTGTTTGTTGTTTACATTATTTCTGTGTGGAGTCTGGAAAACGGTGCTGGTTCTGCGGGCGACCACATGGGGCCGTCCCTGCTTTGGGGATCGCTGATGGAAAGGGGGGAGTGGATGCTGTTTTTAATGGGACTTCCTGCTGCCCTCTTGATGGTGGGTGATTATCAGGATAGGCGTGGGGCGGTCAAGGGGGATCGCCGCAAATTGTGGCGCGAAGGAGTGCTGATGTGTGTGGATCATGTGTTGAGAAAGCTGGATGCCTGGGTGAATGTGGGGCGAAGTGTGTCGAAAACTGAGGAGCAGGTGAGCAGGCTTTTCGAAAATGTGACTGAAACAAGAGGCTTTTATAGTGCTGGTTTTCTCAGTGGTTCTGGTTCTTCAACTGAACCTGTAGTGCTCACGCGCGCGACACACAACGGGGTGAATCATGGCGAACGCCGGGTGAGCGTCAAGGGGATTTTATTCAGTCAACACGCAATCTATTCAGGTGAACGTGAGGATGCAGAGCGGTATGTCAGGTTGGAGTGAGCGCACAGAGACGAAGGAGTTTGAACATGGTTATGGAAAGGTTTTATTAATTTTTGGAGGTAGATTTGTCGGTGATTCGTCGCGTGCAGGGCAGGTTTTTCCTACGGCTTCTGGACGCGGGCTTTTTCAGCCTGCTCGCGTTTTTTGACATCTTTGGGGTGTTTGGAAAAGGATTCGAAAACATCGCCAATCACGCGGTCTGCCAAGAGACTCAGTTCGGTCAGAAGCATGGCTTCCGCTTCCGGCGTCAGCTTCGAGGTGTTCGGTTCGTAGCCGCCAACCTGATAGGCGTCTTCGGTAGCGATGTAGCCGATGTTTCCGTTGGCGTATCCGACGATGATGGGAATTGCGCGGTCTGCGATGTCCTCTTCCATTTTGAAGCCGTATTCGACCATCGGCTCACCAGGCATCGTCAGCAGCAGATACGGGCCGATTTTCATTGCCATCAGTTCTGCATCGACGCGGCCCTCTTTGCCGGGGAGCGAGATTTTGGAATTGGCGACACGGACCTGATAATGCTGAGTACGACCGGCAAGCTGTTCCCGTGTCACGCTGCACGCCAGTGTTCGCACGACGGCACTGCCGAGATCGCGTCCTGCCCACTGGATGTCGGCTTCATCTGCACAGCGATACGGATAGCCGGGCAGGTTCGGACGGATATCACCCGCGCAGCCCTGCAGAAACAACGAACTGGTCTGGTTCCCATAACACATTTCCACAAACGACTGTGCTTCGCCGGGGAAGTCGGCACTCATTTTCGGATAACCGTTCGGATACGGCATAGATCCTTTATCGCCCCAGGTGAAAAAACAGGGATGACAGACTGCATGCATCAACACGGCGACTGGCGTCAGCGATTTTCCATCGTCGAAACGCAGCACTTTTACGCGCGGATCGTTGGGCCCGTCTTCATTGAGCCGGACCACGGCCCGACCATTGATTACTTTTCGCCGATTGATGCCGAACCCGATTTTGTCTTCTCCATAGCCGACGGTCACGGGGCTCATTTTCGATGCGGCCTGTTTTGCTGCTGCGCCGAGTTTTTGAATCAGTTCCTGCCCCCACTTCGAGTTGGCATCAAAACCCGGCCCGGAATGATTGTGGGAGGCGGCGACCATGATGTTGGCCGCCGGGATGCCGGTTTCTTTTTCAATCTGCTGACGCGCCAGCTTTACAAGCTCTTCATACGCGCCAATCAAATCAAGCGTTACGATGGCAGCTTTCGTCTGGCTATCATCCAGCACCAGCACACCTGCCCGCAGGGGATCACGCACGCCAGTTACCTTGCGGCGATGCCCGACGACTTCCAACTCGTTTACCTCTGCAGGAGTAATATCAACCTTGGCAGCGCCCGCGCGCAGATTCGATTCGACATCAAACTGGCTCTCTGCGGCATTGATGACACATGTGCCAGAGGCAATCAGGAGCAGGAATACAAAAAGACTTCGGAGCAACAGCGGCATGGTTATGTTCCATCGTTCATGAGTAAGTATTGGAAATCCAATTGTTATTCGGCAAGCAACACAGGAAAGGAGTCAGGCCAGACAGTGTTGGTTTTGCGCCTCTCAAGCCAGAATGTCTTTCAGCAGATGATCTTCATCCGCGGGGCCGATGAGTCGCTGGTCCAGGCCCTGGTAGGGGACTTTGAGTTTGCGGGCGTCGAGGCCGGTGAGATGCAGGATGGTGCTTTGCAGATCACGGACGCTGGTTTTCTTTTCGGCGATGAAGTAACCGAGTTCGTCGGTTTCGCCGTAGGACATGCCCCCTTTGATGCCGCCGCCTGCCATCCAGATGGTGTAGCAGTGGGGATGGTGGTCGCGTCCGAGGAATTTGGAGCCGTTACGTTCTTCGTTCATGGAGGTTCTGCCGAATTCGCCGCTCCAGACGATGAGTGTTTCATCGAGCAGGCCGCGTTGTTTGAGGTCGGTGATCAAGGCATACAACGGTCGGTCGATGTCTTTCGTTTTATTGGGAACGCCGGTGATGAGGTCGTTGCCCGCTCCGGTGCCGTGCATGTCCCAGCCGTAATCGAACAGTTGAATAAAACGCACGCCCCGTTCGACCATGCGACGGGCGAGCAGGCAATTATTCGCGAACGAAGGCGCGCTGCCGGTGGTACCATACAGTTCGTGTGTCTCTTTGGTTTCACTGGCGAGATCAACGGCTTCAGGGACCGACATCTGCATGCGAAAGGCGAGTTCGTACTGATTGATGCGGGTCAATGTTTCGGGATTGCCAAACTGTTTGAGTTCAAATTCATTCAGCGACTTCAGGGCATCCAGACTGCGACGTCGGACATCGCGGTTGATGCCTTTGGGATTCGTGACATACAGGATCGGATCGCCGGTCGTGCGGCATTGCACGCCCTGATACACGGAGGGCAGGAAGCCGCTGCCCCAGAGACTTTTTCCGCCGCTGGGATCGCTGCCGCCACTCAGCAGGACCATGAATCCGGGCAGGTTTTTGTTTTCGGAACCGAGACCGTAGGTGATCCAGGAACCCATCGACGCACCCCCGAAACGGGGAGAGCCGGTATAGAGGAACAGTTGGGCGGGCGCATGGTTGAATTGATCGGTGTGCATCGACTTGATGACGGTGACGTCGTCGGCGACGTTCTGGAAGTTCGGCAGGAGTTCGCTCATCCACGTTCCCGATTCGCCGCACTGCTGGAATTTAAAAGGCGTCCCCAGCATTTTGGGATGCCCTTTGATGAAGGGGAAGCCACGCCCTTTCAGAAAGGAATCGGGGCAGGGCTGCATGTTGCGTTTGATCAGCTCGGGTTTATAGTCGAACAGTTCCTGCTGCGGAGGCGAACCGGCCATGTGCAGAAAAATGACGCTTTTCGCTTTGCCGGGAATACGGAATTTCGGCGCGTGTGTTTCCGTGCTCTCGGGCGTGTTGGCGGAAACACTCTGGTTGTCTGCCAGCAGCGCACTGAGTGCCATGGCACCGATGCCGGTGGAACCCTGCGCGAGGAAGTGGCGCCTCGTGACGGCCTGCAGTTGTTGTTGGTTTAGATTCATGACTTTATCCTTTGGTGAGAACACCATCCATATTCAGGAGGACGTTGGCAATGACGGTCCAGGCTGCCAGTTCCGCTTTATCGTATTGATCAGAGAGAGGATTGGACGCATTCTCTACGAGTTTCGCTGCTTCCTCGGGATGCGCTTTGTAGTAAGCTAATTCGGATTCATACAGTTTCAGTAACGGTTCGATCTGTTCCGGGTGGGCCGGACGAATCAGACAGAGTTTCAAGCCGTATTCAATGCGGGACTGTAGTGTGGAGCCGCCTTCTTTGAAGATCCTCAAGCCAAGTGCCTGTGAAATTTCGATAAAGACGGGGTCGTTTAACGTGATCATGGCCTGTAACGGCGTGTTGGTGCTGATGCGTCTGATCGTGCAGATTTCCCGGCTCGGGGCATCGAAGGTCGCCATGGAAGGGTAGGGGACCGTACGTCGCCAGAAGGTATAAAGGCCTCTGCGAAAACGCTCGTCACCTTTGCTGGTGGCCCAGGTGCGCTGTCCGTTAAACGCGGCCCGCCAGATTCCCTCCGGTTGTACGGGATAAACGGAAGGCCCGCCGACTTTTTGATTGAGCAGGCCGCTTAACGCGAGTGCCTGATCGCGGATCATTTCTGCTTCCAGACGATAACGCGGCCCGCGCGAGAGCAGTTGATTTCGCGGATCTTTTAAAAGGTGTTCTGGTGTCGTCGTGGAGGACTGACGATAGGTGTTTGACATCACAATCGTTTTGAGCAGCGCTTTCCTGTTCCAGCCGTTCGCGATGAATTCCGTGGCCAGCCAGTCGAGCAGTTCGGGATGGCTTGGTAATTCGCCTTGCGTGCCGAAGTCTTCTTCAGTCACGACCAGGCCGGCACCGAACAACTGAGACCAGTACCGATTCACGGCGACGCGAGCCGTGAGAGGATTTTCCGGCGAGGTCAGCCATTTCGCGACGGCGATTCGATTGTTGGGTGCTTTCTCTGGCGGGGCATTGAAAGCGCTCAGCAGCGCGGGTTCGACGACATCGCCGGGAGAAAGAAAGCTGCCTCGGACCATGATGTGGGTTTTGCGTTGTTTATCAGCCGGAAGTTCCTCCATGATGGGGAGCTGCGGGTAAGCGGGTTTGGATTTCTGGAGCTGCGCGATCTGATCCCGCGTCGGTTTCAGCAAGGGAGCGATCGTGCGGTAATAGGCGGTCAGTTTTTGCTGTTGTTCGGGCGTGCGGTCTTCCGGTTTGAGATCGACGATGGCCAGCATGTCATCGGCAATTTTAAGACGCGGTTCGAATTTTGATTCGGTGGTATAGGAAAGTCGGAAGTGTCCTAACGCATACTGGGGATCTTTATAATTGTGTGCGAGTGTGATCATCAGACGCTGCTTGTCCGTTGTCGCGGCAGGTGTGTTTTCGGCGATGAAGTACGCGCTGTTCGTTTTTCCAAACTGAGAGGCGATTCCCCAGCCTTTCTGATCTTTGCTGGCGGGATCGATGGCGGCACTTACGGGGAAGCCGTTTTGCGAGAAGGTCGCAAACGCACGTTTGAGTGGAATCGTTTTGCGGCTGGAGACCGCCAGAGTGGTGCTTGGATCAGGGTAAGCAGCCACAATGGTCTGCCAGACTACATTCCGTTTTGCGTCGAGCAGACTGACTTTGAAGTTGGCGAGTCGGTCGCCCGAACCATCGGTACGGTTCCAGATTTTGATTTGCTCGATCGGGGTTTCTGTTTTTAGATCAAGTTCCCACCAGGGTTTGACTGTGGTGTCGGTGTGTGTGGTCGATTTGGCATTAAAAAAGTGGCCGTCCGTATTGCCGTCGATGGCCAGATTCGCCGGGCCATCGTGCGTGGTGCTGGACTGAGAAGCGTCTCCCTGGCCGGCAATGTTTTTGTCAGCCTGAAAGACCTGGACTTCCGCCAGAGAGAGAATCTGTTTCTGGTCTCCCTGATGTTCGATTCTCAGGAATTGACCTTGAACTGAAGTCTCATCTGCCTGGACGGGACGGCTTTCAATTTTGATATTGGACAGAACAAAATTGCCATCCGTGGCGCGGCCCGGTCCGTTTGATTTTAAACTTTGATCGGGAATCACTTCGAGACGCAAGGCTTTGAATGCGGGATCGTCGAGATCTGTTTCAATAAGATAGCTTTCATTGGCAATGGGACCTGCCGCCAGGATCGAGCCATCAGCTTTGATTTGAAATGTCGTGGTCGGGGACGAGGATTTGACAGAGAGCGGTGTGAGGACGTGCCAGTTCGGTTTGGCCAGCAGAGATTTTTCCCACTGCAGTTGTGCCTGCTCCAGTTCTTTGGTTGATGTCTGCAGTGTTTGATTCAGAGCTGCGATTTCCGTATCGATGCGTTTCGTTTCTTCCAGCATGGCCGACGTCGGCGCTGAGATCGTCGGGGCATCAGTCGGCTGATCGTTGTCGGCGGTCTGATTGAAAAACGCGTAAAGCTGATAGTATTCTTTTTGCGAGATCGGATCGTATTTATGGGTATGGCACTTGGCGCAGCCCATCGTCAGGCCCATCCAGACCTGAATTGTGGTGTCAACACGGTCGGTGATGGCGGCGGTGCGGAATTCTTCATCGTCGGTTCCGCCTTCCGTATTCGTCATTGTATTGCGGTGAAACGCCGTTGCGACTTTTTGTTCGAGTGTGGCGTCGGGCAGCAGATCGCCGGCCAGTTGTTCGAGCGTGAATTGATCGAAGGGCATATTTTTGTTGAAGGCGGAGATCACCCAGTCTCGATAACGCCAGATGTCCATTCTGAGTGGATCAGAGCCGTACCCTTTCGAGTCGGCGTAACGAGCGAGATCGAGCCATTTGCGTGCCCAGCGTTCGCCGAATGCAGGATCGTTCAGAAATCGATCAACGAGTTTTTCGTACGCGTCGGGTGAAGTGTCACTGATAAACTGATCGACTTCTGTCAGTGTTGGCGGAAGTCCCCGCAGATCAAAACTCAGGCGGCGAATGAGTGTGTAGCGATTCGCTTCGGGATTCGGTTTTAAGCCCGCGTGTTCCAGTTGTGCCAGTACAAAATAATCGACATCGTTAGCCGGCCAGTTATTTTGTTTGACAGCCGGGAGTTTTGGACGCTGTAGCGGAACGAAGGACCAATGCTGGGCATAAGGGGCGCCCTGTTCGATCCAGGCTTTGATTAACGCGGCCTGGGCCGGAGTCAGTTTCTCTGCTACATCGGGTGGGGGCATGAGCGTGGATTCATCAGTCGAAGTAATGCGGCGGTAGAGTTCGCTCTGCTCCGCGTTCTGGGGAACAATCGCGTGGTGATCACTTTCCAGTTTCGCGGTGGCGGAGGTTCGCAGGTCAAGACGCAGCTCGGCTTCGCGTGTGCCTTCATCGGGACCGTGGCAGTGAAAACAGTTCTTGGACAGCAGCGGACGGATATCCCGATTGAAGTCCACATCCACGACCGGCTTGCTGCTGTCGGCCGGTTTTTCTGCCTGTGTGCTGGTACTGTTAACAGCAAGACACACGAACACAATTCCAGCGAGAAAGAATCTCGATGCACGATCTAACATGGGTATTCACCTTCGGGAAGGAGTGCAATGCAGATGCACCAGGTGATTCATCTCAGATCATGAGATGAAGCAGAGAGTGTGGCACATCAAACATTACGATATTAAGTTTGGTGACACCAGTCCGTCGATGTAAAGACCAACGGTAGCCGACTGCTATAGTAACAGACAGCAGGTAAGTTAAAACAGGTTAAGTGACGCAAGCGTCACCTGTTATCTTAACTTCCGGAGTGAGCAGATGCAAGAAAATGTCCTGTTTCAATCCAGGATATGGTAAACAGGCATCAACGGCGAACGGAGCTTATTCAATTCCCAAATTACGTTCGATATTGCGGGCTTTGGAACTCATGACGTATTTTTGCCACCAGGGGTCAGGATCTGACTCTTTTGGACGGTCTCCCCGTGCTTCATCGCCTACAGAACTCCACTGGTCGATTTCGTCTTCACCGCTCCAGTCGGAATCGAAGGGTTTGGGTTTGAATGCACGCATTGTTTCGCGGTTGAGTTCTGCAATCGGTTCCATGAGTGAAGTACACCCGGAACTGTAAAATAAAGCCGGAGAGAGGACGATACACGTCAAAACAAACGATTTCATGAGATGTTCCTCCATACAATCAGTGCCGGATGAGGACAAAAACATCTTCAGCCGTTAAGATTGATGGTTGACAAAGTAGAAATGATAAGTGTGAGAGGGATGTAGATCCCGGTGAGAGAAGAGAGCAGGCATTCTAATGATTTTAAATATTGAGTCTACCCCTTTTTTTAAGGGGTGTCTGACAGGACTGTTTTACCCGATTGCTTGAGGAGATCACGTGGATTCCGCTTTGGATATACTAATTGTCGCGCCGCATCCGGACGATGCGGAAATCAGCGTCGGAGGGACGATTCTGGCGTGTAAACAGCAGGGGCTCCGGGTCGGAGTCATTGAATTAACCAACGGTGAGCCAACGCCTTACGGCAGTCCGGAGATTCGAGTCAAAGAGACGGCAGCCGCCACAAAAGTTCTGGATCTGGACTGGCGGGAAAGCCTGGGACTGCCAAACCGGAGTCTGGAATCCAGTCTGGAAGCACGTCGGGAACTGGCGGCGGTGTTTCGGTTACAGCGACCGAAAATTATTTTAGCGCCCTATTGGGAGGATGTGCACCCCGATCATGTGGCTGCCAGCCATTTAACGGATGCCGCCCGGTTCTGGGCCAAACTCAGTAAAACGGATATGCCGGGAGAGCCCTATTGGCCGCCTCAGATTTATTATTTCTGGAGCATTCATCTGCGGATTCATCCGAAACCAAGCTTTGTTTTGGACATTTCTGATCAACTTGAGCAGAAAATGGAGGCAATTCGCTGTTATGAAAGCCAGATGCTGACCGGCCGGTCGACTGAACATCCGACTGTATTGGATGACATCAAAGACCGGGCCCGCTACTGGGGCTGGACGATTCATCGTGCTTATGGTGAACCCTTTGCCAGTCACGAAGAAGTCGGATTAGCAGGTTTTCCGCCATTATTATCTGGGAAATGAACGTAAAGAGAGACGGATGTGCGGATTTCAAGCGTTGCGAAATCGAAAGCGGTTCTGGAGGAAAATCACCAGCTCTCCATGACGATTTCAGGTTCAACCTTGAATGTTCGTACTTTTATCGGTTAGACTTTGATGAAGAGAATTTAGAAATTACAATCGTATGGCAAAGCCGCGATGCAAACTGGTGCTGGTTCTCGGACCTGATTTTAAGATCATCCGTTTGAAGGGCTTTTCTTCAACCCCGCCCATAGTGCGCAGTGCAATCCTTCCATTGACATTCCATTGAGGAGAAAAAAGAAGATGTCACAACAATCCCGTCGCGAATTCCTTGAACAATCGATGTTTGCTGCAGCCAGTGCGGCAGCTCTCGGCGCTTCTATTCCTCAACTCTCGGCAGCGGAATCACAGTCCACCAGTCCGAACGAAAAATTGCGTGTGGCGTTACTCGGTGTGAATGGTCGTGGACAGGCTCATCTGGGCGCTTTCGCAGACCGTAAAGATACCGCGATTGTTGCGATTGTCGATCCTGACGAGAGCGTCGGCATGACTAAGGGAGTCGGCAACGTTTATAAGAAGACCAACAAAAAACCAGCCTACTATAAAGACCTGCGGAAAGCATTTGACGATGAGAAAATCGATATCGTCAGTATCGCGACCCCGAACCACTGGCATGCCCTCGGTGCGATCTGGGCCATTCAGGCTGGTAAAGATGTGTACTGCGAAAAACCAGTCAGTCACAACGTAAGCGAAGGACGACGTATTGTCGAAGCCGCCCGTAAGCACAAGAAGATTGTTCAGACGGGAACCCAGTGCCGTTCACAACCCGGACTGATCGACGCTGTCGCGTTTATCAAAGCCGGTGGTATCGGCGAAGTCAAACTGGCCCGCGGAACCTGTTACAAACGGCGAAAATCAATCGGCCCTAAAGGGAACTACGATGTGCCTGCCAGCGTCGATTACGATCTCTGGATGGGACCAGCGCCGATGGCGCAATTAACCCGTCAGAAATTCCATTATGACTGGCACTGGCAGACACCCACCGGTAACGGCGACCTGGGCAACCAGGGCATTCACCAGATGGATGTAGCCCGCTGGGGACTTGGTGTCGATAATGTAGGCGACAGCGTGCAGACCTATGGCGGTCGCCTGGGTTATACCGACGCAGGTGACGTGGCCAATACACAGGTCAGCATTCACCAGTTTGGTGATAAGCGTCTGGTGTTTGAAGTGCGTGGTCTGGAAACCGAAGACTATCGGGGTTCCAAAGTGGGAGTTATCTTCTACGGATCTGAAGGTTATGTTGTGATTCCCACCTACAACAGTGCTTCGGCATTCGATCTCGATGGAAAACTGATCAAGAAGTTTTCCGGCTCCGCAGATCACTTTGCTAATTTCGTGGATGCTGTTCGCAGCCGCAAGATCAGCGATCTGAATGCGGATATCGAAGAAGGTCATGTTTCCAGTGCCCTGTGTCACCTCGGTAATATTTCTTATGAACTTGGCGAACAGGTTCCTGTGAAAGAAGTGGCCGCTGAATTCAAAAATGACAGTGAAGCCGTGGAAACACTCGGTCGTTTCCGTGAGCACCTGAGTAATAACAAACTTGACGCTGATGATACCGTCATCAGCATGGGACCCAAGTTGTCAATCGATGCCAAGCAGGAAACCTTCACCGGTGGCATGGCTTCGACAGCGAATCCCAAACTGACACGCGAATATCGCAAACCATTCGTGGTGCCTGCGACTGCCGATCTATAAGATTCGGAATCTGAATCTTGTTATTGAATCAGGCCCCTCTGTCGTTTTGACAGAGGGGCCTTTTTTGTTTTTTCTCGTGCTCACTGTATCTCAGGAAGCGGATTCTCCGGTATTCTCTGTGGCAGCGCGCTTTGATTTTGTAAGCAGGGGGAAGAGCGGTGACTCCAGAATATGTTGTGCGAGGCATTCCCCCACATGTTCTTCTTCATCGACAACGACATCCGCGCCGGCTGCCAGAAGTTGCCAATGGTGCAGGTGATACCGACATCTGACAAAAAGAGACGCACCGGGAGACATCTGCCGTACTAAATAAATGATCTGACGGCAGATTGTGGGACTTGGCAGAGTGATGATGACGAGCCTTGATCGATATAATCCCGCATGTTCCAGAACTTCGATTTGCGTCGCGTCACCCAGCTGTGATTTCAGGCCGTACTGTTTTGCGATTTGCAGATTTTCATGATTGAGGTCGATGACGACAATTCGTTTTAAGCCAACCTGGAGCAGTTCCCCGGCCACACGCTGGCCGGCAGGACCGAACCCCAGAATGAGTATTGATTCCTCTGTCGATTCATGTTCAGAACTTGCGACAGGCGAATGCTGCTCACTTTGTTCACTGTCCGTCAGTGGCTTTCGATGAATGAAGCGGCGGATGAAGGCTGCCGCACCCGGAGCCAGCTGAATCAGGTAAGGGGTCATTAGGAGCGTAGCGATAGTGGCTGAGACGATCACCCGAAACGTCGATTCTGACAGGATGCCATCCGTACCGGTTTCGCCTCGCGCTACCGTCGCCAGTACGAATGAAAATTCGCCGACTTGTGCAAGACAGAGCCCTGTTCCGAGTGCGAACTGCCACGGCTGTCCGCATAGCCAGGCCACTCCAAATGTAATTAACAGTTTGCCAATCGCAATGGCAGCCACGACAGCCAGGACGATTCCCAGGTGATCGAAGACCCAGACTAAATCGGCCAGCATGCCTACCGCGGCAAAAAACAGTGTGACGAGGACGGTTTTGAGTGGCTGGACATCCGCCTGGATTTGAGTGGCGAACGGTGAGATTGCCAGCAGAACTCCGGCGACAAACGCGCCGAGTGCGGGACTCAGCCCCAGGCTATGTGCCGCCCAGGCCGAGCCGGTTGCCATCACCATCGCCAGCAGGATCGGAAAATCGCGATTCCTGCGCAACGACGACAATTCCAGCAGCCGCGGTAACACAAAGTTGAAGAGCCCGTAAAACACAGCAACTAAAATTAAGGCAAGCAGGAAAGACACACCCAGCTGGACCACAACTTCACCAGCCGTTCCTTTACTCACCAGGGCTGTGATGATCAGCATCAAAGGGATCACGGCGATGTCCTGGACCAGCAAAATGCCGAGCGCGGTACGGCCATGTGGAGAATCCAGTTCCGCGCGATCTTTAAGCATGCGTACGACACACGCGGTACTGCTCAAAGCGATCATGGCACCAACGGCCATTGATTCCGCGAAAGAATAACCCAGCAAAATCGAGACCAACAGCCCGGCTAGCAGTGTCAAAATCACCTGCAGGATCCCCGCCAGCAGCGGGATGTGTCCCAGTTGACGGAGTCGGGGGAGCGAGAATTCCAACCCGATGGCAAACAGGAGCAATGCCACGCCTAACTCGGCGAGATCGAAAATACTCTGACGGTTCGAAACCAGGCCGAGCAGGTTGGGGCCGACCAGTGTTCCCGCAGCGATGTATCCAAGCAGCGCGCTTTGCCGCAGTTTTTCCGCGATCGTTCCAAGTAGCAATGCGGCTCCGAGCAAGACCAGGATGTCTGCCAGCGAATTCCACATGACGCCGTCAGCGGCAGCAAATACGATCAGCGAGTCAAGCGTTGTGAGGGTGGAAAAAATATCAATCATCGCCGAGTGATCCTTATGTTTAGCTGTATCTTTGCAGACATGATCGCGGGTGGCCTGCCGGGGGTATGGTGCTTGCCGGCTGCTGATGTATCAAATCTGTTTATCCGTGAGTCGTTCCAGTCCATGAAAGTATTTTGCTAAACTGAACGGAGAACCTTTTAGCTGGTATGCTGATTACTTTCAATGGAGTCGAGGCAGTAATGAATCTCGTTTAAATGAGTCTAAAGGTTCTGGATACGCTACAACAAACCCGAATGCGGGTTATAATCGGCTACCATTTGGAAATCGGGGTATTACTATTTTGATGGATACACATTGATGTTTCATCTTTTTTCACGCGCGAAGAAAAGTGTAAAGAACAAAGTGAAGCGTGCGGTGATCAGGCATCATCGTCGATCGGGTGCGGTCCTGTTCAGCGATACCACCTTGCGGGATGGCGAACAGATGCCGGGTGCGACTCTCGACCCCATCGAAAAACTGCAGATCGCCAAAGCGCTCGAAGCGGCTGGCGTGCATTCGCTGGATGCCGGTTTTCCCGCGTCTTCACAGGCCGATATCGACGCGATTCAAAGCATGGTGGGGGTGATTAAAAAGCCCGTGCTGACGGCCTTGTGCCGCACCTTACCTGGCGACATCGATGCCGCAGAACAGGCGCTGGCGGGGAATCCGCCACACAAAAGAGGGGTGAGCCTGTTTTGTGGCACAAGCCCTCTGCATCGTCAGTTTAAACTGGAGAAAAACAAAACTGAGGTGTTGAAACTGATCGTCGACAGTATTCGGTATGCAGCGGAAAAGTTTGATATCGTTGCGTTCAGTCCGGAAGATGCCAGCCGCACCGAGGTCGATTTCTTGTGTGAAGTCTATAAAGAAGCGATCGCCGCCGGTGCGACAACCATCGGTTTTCCGGATACGGTGGGAATTCTGACCCCTTACAAATCGCAGGAATTTATCTTCCGGATTCAGGATCAGGTGCCGGGCATCGAGAACGTACTCCTGGCGGTGCATTTTCACAATGATCTCGGTTTGGCTGTGGCGAACACATTGGCGTGTATTGATGCCGGGGCGAATGTGGTGCAGTGTACGGTTAATGGTATTGGAGAACGGGCCGGGAATGCCGCCCTGGAAGAAGTGGCGATGGCACTGCATTTACATCAGGACGAATTTGAGCGGCCGCATCATCTGGATGTTTCTCAACTGGTACCCCTCTGTAAACTGGTTTCTGAGTTGACGGGTATCGCACTCTCTCCCATGAAACCGGTCGGCGGCAGTAATATCTTTGCGACAGAGGCTGGCATTCATCAGGATGGCCTGCTGAAAAATCCCGATACCTACCTGCCTTATCGTCCTGAAACTGTCGGCGCAGCAGGGATCAAACTGGTCTTGGGACGTCACAGCGGTAAAAAAGCCATTTTACATCGGTTGCATGAACTGGGCCGGGAGCCGAATGCGCAAATCGTGCAACGCGTATTATCGGCGATCAAGGAGCTTCCCAAAGGGGAACTCGTGGACGATGATCTGCTGCTGAAACTGTCTCAGTAAAACTATTCGAAATAATTGACGGCGTTGCGGAAGAGTTGTATGCCGGCGCCTTCACCTTCCAGACCCAGTCGCGTCCATTGCGGATGCTGTGTGGCGAATAGAAATCGTTCGGGGTGAGGCATCAGCCCCAGTACGCGTCCCGATGGATCACTTAAGGCAGCGATATTACAGGCGGAGCCGTTGGGATTGACGGGATAAGGCAGAATTTCTTCCTGAAGCGCGGTTGCCGCCTCTCCTGCTTCGCGATAACACATGGCGATCTGTTGATTGGCTTTCCAGCCTTCGATGACCGCTGCCTCACTCACAGCGATGCGTCCTTCCGCATGTGCAATGGGAAGTTCAATCTGATCGATGCCTTTCAGGAACACATTTTGTGGCGCCAGCACTCCCAGTTTCACCCAGAGAGACGTGTATTTGCCATTGGTATTCCAGGTCAGAGTGGAATTGCGGCTTTGATCCGATTTCGCGGGCCAGCCTGCAGCACCACCGGGAAGAATTCCCGCTTTGAGCAATACCTGAAAACCGTTGCAAATGCCTAAAACCAATTTGTCGGCGGCCAGGAAGTTTCCAATCACATCGGCGAGCTGTCCCTGCAGATGGCTGGCGAAGATTACTCCCGCTCCCACATCGTCCCCGTAACTGAAACCGCCGGGCAGGCAGAGAATCTGGTAATCGTTCAACTGCTGGGGATTTTCCAGCAGTTTCAGCAGATGAATTCTCGTTGCCTGTGCTCCACAGAGATCAAATGCATGTGCTGTCTCGATGTCGCAGTTGGTTCCGGGGGCGCGTAACACACAAACTTTGGGAGGAGTTGACATAAGAGCAGAACTAATCCTTACATTTTCAATACAAATTCCGGGCTGGGGAGAGAATTGTCTTCATCAGGGAGGATGCTATTATGAAATCCGCTCTACTTCCAGCGTCAGGCCATTGATACCCTGTGAAAACCTGCGTTTTCCTGTTCTCCGAGAGATCAACGGATATTGTAAGGTTCTAAGCTCTATAATACGAGAGAGTTAAGGCATAGATTTGCCGGTCCTCGGTTGAAAAATCAATCTGTTCGCTGTTCGGGCAATCTGCTATAGTTCCGACCTTAAATTCAGATTTTGTTCCGGCCCGTTCTTTATTGGGAAATCTAGCCGGATAAATGCTTTTTGCTGAGTATGGCTTTTCATGACCCCTTTTCTCCGATTCTTCCTGGTCGCATTATTGATCCCCGTCTGTTCGGGGTGCTTTAATGCCTCTAATACGCGGGTTCCTCGTATTATTTCAGGGCGTCATTCCATGACGCGCGGTCAGAAAATCGAAGAAAAGAGAATGATTGAACTGGAAGATCCGTTACCCTCGAGTGCTTTAGGGCCGGGCGTGGTGCGTCCCCGTGAATTTGGAACGCAGCGGACGGAATCGCGACTGGCGATTGAACACTCCATGCAGAGCCGTCCCTTTGTTCAGCCACGACCGGGGCAAACCTTGCATCCTGTGCCGCAGTTATCGGGGGGCAAATCAAAATATCCGGAAATCATCCGACCTTAATCGTGCTCGCAGAATCAGCTTTTTCCACGCTTCTGCTTTTCATTGGCCGTGTATTCCGTACAATGCACTATAAGGAAGAAATGCGTTCAACTCTGTTCAGGGTCAGTGGCTATTTTGAGATATCAAGACTTCCAGTCAGATCAATACCCGGCGGCTGTCTGCTGTTTGCGGTGTATGCTGCTGATTTTGATGATGCTGTGCACGAGGGAGAGCACTTCCCTGATGGCTCAGGGGGAAGTCAACCGTGCCATTGATGCGCAAGGGAAGAAATACTATACGCCCCCTACGCGTGTAGCCGTTGATCGCGGACTTAAATTTCTTGCCGAACGCCAACATGCCGACGGTTCTTTCGGATCTGGTTCCACATTCAAGAGTAATGTTGCAGTGACTGCCTTGTGCGGGATGGCGTTTCTGGCGGACGGAAATACTCCGGGGAGAGGTAAGTACGGAGCGCAGGTTCAGAAGACAGTGGACTTTATTCTCGCTTCCTGCAAACCCTCGGGGTATATCATTTCACCAGACAGTATTTCACACGGTCCGATGTACGGGCATGGATTTGCGACATTATTCCTTGCCGAAGTTTATGGGATGACTCACAGCAAAGATGTGCGTCTGAAGCTGGAAAAAGCGGTTGAACTGATCGTGAAATCGCAAAACACAAAAGGGGGCTGGCGGTATACACCAGAGAGTCAGGACGCCGACCTCTCTGTGACGGTCTGCCAGATTATGGCTCTCAGGGCCGCGCGTAATTGCGGGATTTTTGTTTCCAAAGAAGTGATTGACCGCTGTATTGATTATGTCAAGAAAAGCCAGAACCCGGATGGAGGCTTTCGTTATCAGCTTGTGCGGCAGGCGGACAGTGAATTCCCCCGATCAGCCGCGGGGGTTGTTGCCTTATATAGTGCCGGCATTTATGAAGGAGCGGAAATTGAAAACGGATTGGGATATCTGGTACGGCATCTGCCGAATCAACGTTACTTCAGAGGCAGTCATTATTATTACGGACAATATTATGCTGTCCAGGCAATGTGGCAGGCGGGGGCTGCTTATTGGGATGGCTGGTATTCCGCAATCCGGGAAGAACTGGTCGCCGGTCAGATGACCGCGGGGAGCTGGCGTCCCGACAGTTCGAACTGTGTCGAATACAGCACGGCAATGTCCTGCATTGTGTTGCAGATCCCCCGCAATAATATTCCCATCTTTCAGCGTTAAGTTCTTGTGCGGTGTCTCATGCGATTTTGTGTTCTCCTGTGCCTGATTTGCAGTTTCAGCATTGCGGATGTAATCGTCCACGCCGCAGAGCTCTATCGGGCAGACGGCACTCTCATACAGGGGACGCTGATTCAAATCGATCAGAATCAGTTCACCCTACAGACTGAATCGGGAACGCAGACGGTTCCCGCCGCTGAGGCGATTCGCGTTGAGCTGGGGAATGACTCTTTTCCTCAGCGACGTGGCGGACTGGTGATTCTGGCAAACGATGATCGGATTCACGCGCAGTTACTTCGTTCCGAAGAGGATTTTGTTTTTGTGCGTCTGGATTCTTATCCGGAAGTGGGAGAGTTAAAAATCCCACTGGAAACGATTCAGGCTGCCTTTTTTCAATGGCCTGCCTCTGCTCAATCGCAAACGCAATTCATTCAAAAAATCGCGTCTCAGGATCAAAAATCAGATCTCTTTTATTTGAAAAACGGTGATTCTCTGGAAGGAGAATTTCTGGGTTTTGATGCGCGGACGTTTCGTTTTGAATCGAGGGCCGGTGAAACATCGGTCCCGCGAAGTGGTATTCAGTTTTTTTGTATCAACCCTGAGTTGATTAATTTTCCGCAGCCGGATCAATTGCGTTATCGAATTAGACTGACCGACGGCAGTCGCGTGGTCGTGTCTTCACTCGTTTTGAATCAGACGGTGATCACCGCCAGGACCCTGTTTGGCGCCACGTTGCAGTGCAATCTGAAGCGACTGGTTTCCATTACGCCGTTGGGAGGGCAGGTGGTTCCTCTATCGCAGCTCAAGCCGACCGCGTATCAGTTTACTCCTTATCTCTCTCAAAAATGGGCCTGGCAGCAAAACCGGAATGTGCTGACAGGGCCTCTGGTCGTAGGCGGTCAGGAATTTGTCTCTGGACTGGGCATGCACAGCGCTGCAGAAATGCGCTACCAGATCGATGGCAAGTATGCAGCCTTTCAGACGGAAGTCGGCATCGATGATTCCACGAATGGGGCGGGTGATGTGGAAGTGTCAATTCTGGTCGATCAGCGCGTGGCGTATCAGCAGTCGATTCGGGGTGCGGAACAGCAGGCGGTAGTTGTGCCCCGCATTGATCTGAGCGGTGCGCGGGAACTGATTCTGAAAGTGGATTTCGGAAAAAACGCGGATATTCAGGACCATCTCAACTGGTGTCGGCCGGTCCTGATTCTACAGAAATGATCCTGTTTTTCTGATCACGGGATCAAAGTTGACAGGTAGGTCAGTAGCGTTTGCTGGACGTTTTTTCTATCCTTATAAAAAACGTCTGCCATATGTCCCACCTGTTCATCTCAATCAGTTACAAAGAAGACATCTTATGAAAACGATTTCCAATCTCCTGTGCTTTGTGGTACTTGGTATTTCCCAACAATTATCAGCCGAGGAGAAAGTCGATACTTCTCCTGCACCGGTGAAAATTGTCAAAGTATTTCCCTATCTGAAAATCGATCGGCCGATTGTGATTACCCATGCGGGTGATGCATCGAACCGTCTGTTTATCGCCTCTCAGAAGGGAAAAATTTATGTCGTGCCGAACACGCCGGAAGATGAAGATCTGGAAGAGGGAAAACTGTTCCTCGACATCTCTGATCGTGTGGTCTACAACGATAAGCAGAACGAAGAAGGGCTCCTGGGATTTGCGTTTCACCCCGACTACAAAAACAATGGCGAGTTCTTCATTTATTACAGTACTCCGGATCAGCCGCAGAATACTTCAGTGATTTCGCGTTTCCGCGTGTCAAAAGACGATCCTGATAAGGCACTCGCTGATTCCGAAGAAGTTCTGATGCGTGTCGAACAACCTGCCTGGAATCATGCCGGCGGGACAGTCGTCTTCGGACCGGACGGAAAACTTTACATCGCCTTTGGTGACGGCGGTGCCGGGAATGATGTGTTTAATAACGGGCAGAATCTGACTTCCGTGCTGGGATCAATCTGCCGAATCGACGTTGATCACAAAGCTGAGGGAATGAACTATTCGATTCCCAAAGATAACCCTTTTCTGGAAGGAAAAAGTGCGGAGATTAAAACCGCCCGCAAGGAGATCTGGGCCTATGGCTTTCGAAATCCGTGGCGGATTGCCTTTGATACGAAAACCGGCGTACTCTGGGCCGGCGATGTGGGGCAAAATATCTGGGAAGAGATTGATCTGGTCGTGAAAGGCGGGAATTATGGCTGGTCGGTTCGCGAAGGAAAACATCCTTTCGGCACGAACGGAGTTGAAGCCCGTGAGCATTTAATCGAACCCATCTGGGAATATAATCACGATGTGGGTAAATCCATTACCGGCGGATCGGTGTATCGCGGCAAAACTATTCCCGCCATTGATGGTTCCTATATTTACGGAGATTATGTCTCCGGTAAATTCTGGGCTTTGAAATATGATGCTGAGAACAAAAAAGTGACCGCCAACCATGTGATCGAAACGCCGAGCATTCCGGTAATGACCTTCGGGACAGATCAGAATGGCGAGATGTTTCTGACTTCGTCCTTCAGCGAGATCTTCATGCTGAAAGCGAAATAAACAGTTTGAGAAGAGTGAAAACGCGAACTGGTATCGCATTCAAATAAAAACACGGAGCCCGATAAATCAGGGCTCCGTGTTTTTTTATTTGTTCACAGTCTGTCGGTTTAAGTTTCGACCGCGTATTGCTGCAGGTCTTCGAGATCGACAAATTCGAGCGTCGAGATGTGACAGGACTCCAGTTTGACGCGCGGCGCCATACCTGCCTCCAGCGCTTCTTTCCAGCGTTCTACACACAGGCACCAGCGGTCTCCCGGTTTCAAGCCAGGGAACTCATATTGGGGGAGTGGTGTGCTTAGATCATTACCTCGTGCTTTGGAGAATGTCAGGAATTCTGCAGTGGCTTCCATACAAACTGTATGCAGGCCCATATCTGAACCGCCGGTGTTGCAGCATCCATCCCGATAAAATCCGGTGACCGGTTCCATCGAGCAGACTTCGAGCTCCGTACCAAGCACATTTTTCGCTTTTTTCAGATTCATATTAAAACTGGTCAACCTCTCTATAAGCTTCAATGATGGCCAGGTCACCTTCTTTGCCCGGCTTAGAATTACCGTGTTCCATGCCGATCACGCCATCAAAACCTTTGGAGTGAATATGTTTGAAGACGTTCAGGTAATTGATTTCACCGGTTCCGGGTTCTTTACGTCCCGGATTATCGCCGGACTGGAAGTAACCGATTTCATCCCAGCAGTTGTCGATGTTGACAATCAGGTTCCCTTCGGTGATCTGCTGGTGATAAATATCAAACAGAATCTTGCAGGACGGGCTGTTGACTGCTTTACAGATAGCGTAAGCCTGCGGAGATCCTTGTAAAAAGGTACCGCCATGATTGGCATACCAGTTGAGTGGTTCTAAGACCATGACCATGCCGTGCGGTTCAAAAATATCTGCACAACGTCTGAGTAATTCAATCACGTTGGCCGTTTGATAACCTTCTGCCAGACGATCGCGGGGACCTTCATCAACGTTACCGGGAACAATAGTCATCCATTTTGCATTCACCCGTTTGGCGACTTCGACCGAGTCCTGAATGTCTTTCAGAACCGAGTCCCAGACAGCCTTGTCCTTGCGGACAAATGTAGGCTTACCAATGGAGCCGTGTGCCACAAATACACCCATTTGCATGTTGCGCTTTTCCATGGTGTCTGCGATTTTCTGCTGCAGTTCCGTGGAGTTCTTTTTCATGCCGTTATCTTCCCAGGCGGTAAAGCCCTGATCGGCTGCGAAATTGAGCTGGTCCAGCGGATCATTACCGGCTGCGTTTTTGAACATGCCGAAGTGGGGTGCGTATTTGAGGTGAAATGATTTGTTTTTATCCGCTTCGCCGGCTTGCGCGGCCGCTCCGGCGAAAACCGCAGTGCCACCTGCGATTACGGTATTCTTGAGAAAATCTCGTCGTTGCATAGGAGGGACTCCTTGTTGTGAAATTTATGTCAGCTAATAAATCAGAAGAGATTTATTCTAGTCAAAGCCGGCAGAGGATGCACCTGATTTGTGGCGGAATCATTTCGAGTGAGTAAAAGTAACTGACACGTCGGTGATTTTCTGCTGACAGATGCGGTAAAGATCAGGAGAATACGCGCATCAGGAAAGGCGTGGCAGCCGAATCACGACCAGAATTCCAATACTGGCAAGAACTGCCAGCAATGCTTTGAGAGGTATTGAAAGCGGAGAGAAAATGAGTGTCACCAGAACGAGAGCCAATACGATCGAGATCGCCTGGATTTTGACACTCAGTCGAACACCACCATCCTGCTGCCAGTCTTTTAAAACCTGCCCCAGAACAGGAGAACGCAGTAAGGACTGGTTCAAGCGGGGTGAAGTCCTGATCAGAAAATAGCTGGTCAACAGCAGAAAAGGGGTCGTCGGTAATACGGGCAAAGCGACACCAAGTGCACCCAGCAAAAAAAACAATGCCGCCAGACAGAGATAAACCACTTTTCTAACGCCGGTCACCGTGGGGACCGAGGTTTCATTGAGTGTGTCCAGAAAAGCAGGATGAATTTCGTCGAGCGCAATCCTTTCCAAAGTCAGACCGGGAGGATCGGCTGTTTCAGTACGTTTTTTTTGCGGTTGAGAATCTCGGATCATGGAATCGAGGATCTGCACTGATTGACGGAATTGATGGGCGAAGTAGAGATTTTAGCGGAAACTGGCTGTGTCACAAGATTGATTTGTCAGGGCCGCTTTTCTGAGGCAAATCCCGCAGAGATCGGGGCGGCGGACACGGTCCTTGTTCAGCGGGCAGGCGGCATGCCTCCACGCAGAGAGCCTGCTGCCGTATTTCCATAGTTATCGGCAAACAGCGGATCGAGAGGACGGCTGTTGGGGACGGACAACCAGACACGCAGCAGGTGTCGTTTTAAATGTGCTTCTTCTGCATCTTCAAAATCATCGCGCCGATGAAAGGTCACCCAGTTATTGAGAAACAGCAGATCCCCCGGTTCCTGCCGAAAGGTGACGCTCAATTCCGGAGATTCCGCCAGCGCTTCCAGTTGATTCATCGCGTCCTGTTGTGCTTGTGTCATGTCGGGTAGTTCGGGAGAGGCATATGCACGTTCAATCAGAACGCGTAAGAAGCTGCCGGCAAAATGACCTTCCTGAACGGAGAAAATCGGTTGTCGGCAGAATGTTTTTTGATTTCCCGTGTCCACATTATGCCGCAAATAATAAAAGGGTTGCATCAGAACCTGTGTCAATTCGGGCCAACGGTCGCGCATTTCATTAAACAGCGAAACGGAACTGACCAGCTGGTTATGCCCGCCGCTCATCGCCTGCTGAAGACAGAAAAACCCGATCACATCACAACGGTCGGTATGGAAGCTGAGTCGCTTGCGCGTATTCGGCCCGCGTGCCTGCGACTGGCCGATCTGATATCCTTCGTCGCGGACGTGGAAGATCTTTTCACCGGTGGCACTTTGTGAAACGGGGGTTCCCAGATGCACGGAGATCAGCCAGAACAGGCTTTCTAGTTCTGCTGCAGTGTAGTTTTCGACGGGAAAACGTTTGAGCTGACAGGCTCCCGAACCAGATTCCAGTTGCTGCTGGATCTGCAGTAGTACCGGGCTCAGACGCGGAAGAGGAAATCGTACCGGGGAAATTTGATCGATGGTCAGCTTTTCTGCGGCGATCACGTGCAGGGCATCCTGCAGGTCAGCCAAATGGCGTTCGTCCAAATTCACCAGCCAGTCTTTTCGCTGGAACAGTTCACTGCCTTTCCAGGCCGCGGGAATCGGAAAGGGATCGGGCAGGGAATTGATATACCGTGTGTCACTCACTCTTAGATGGCTCCTGTTGGATGTTCTTCACCTGTGAAGGTTAAAAGGTGATCTTAACAGAATCAAAGTGGAGTGAAAAGTTAAGGTACAGAGAGTTGGTTTGGCGACAGTCAGTAGAACTGGTTTGACTTTTGAAGATTTCTGAACGGGCGCTGGCCAGTTATTTTGTTACTAAGTTCGGTTTGACCTTGGGCTGCAAGACCGAATTGATGACTTGGATCATTTTTTGGCGATCAATTGGTTTGCTGAGATAATCATCACAGCCCGCGTCCAAACACTTCTGGCGATCGTGAGTCATGGCATGCGCCGTGAGTGCGATGATCGGTTTGGTAAAACCCAGGGAACGCAATTGGCGAGTGGTCGCATAACCATCGAACACGGGCATCTGAATGTCCATCAATATTAAATCATACGGCTCGCCCAGAGGATCGCCGGTTGTCTGGCTTCGGAGTAGTTCATCGATTGCCAATTGTCCATTTTCGAAAATATGAATTTCTGCTCCCGCTTTTGTGAGTAGAAAATTAATCAGACGCTGATGATAGATCCCATCTTCCACGAGTAGAATGCGACAATCCTGTTTGATGAAGGCGTGAGCTGATTTGGAAGATTTGATTTCCAGAAGCCGTTTGGAAGCCGATACTTTTTCCATTTTTACTTTGCTGATATCTCCAGTGGCTATGGAAAATTCAATTGTAGTTCCTGATTGATCCCGATAGTCGACATTGATGCTGCCTCCCAGTATTTCGATCAGCTGATAGCTGATCATCAAACCCAGCCCCGTACCCACTCCAAAGTTCGGCACTGATACATCAGTCAGACTGCATGGGGCAAACAGGTGGTCCAATAGTTCTGAGGTGATTCCCATTCCGGTATTCGTCACCGTAAATTTGAGGTGATGCGTACCATTTTCTGCAATGGTCGTTTCGATACCGAGCTTGATACGCCCCTCATCGGTGTATTTGATTGCAGTTCCCACCACGTTTAACAGAATCTGTTTCAGACGAATCGGATCTGATTTGATCGTTTCAGGTAAGATACTTCCCTGTTCGATTTCAAATAGCAGGTTTTTGGATTCTGCTTTTTTCTTCAGTAAATTCCGGACATTTTCAATGACAGTCGCCGGGCAGCATTCGAGTATTTCAGTGTCAAACTGACCGTCTTCAATTCGGGAAAGATCTTGAAAATCATTGATGGTATTTAAAAGGTATTCCCCATTGGCGTGTATTATTTCCAGCGTGTTCAGCGTATCGGGATCATCACTGGACTCGATCAGAATTTCTGAAAAACCCAGAATCGAAGTGAGTGGAGTGCGGATCTCATGGCTGATCATGCTCAGGAACGCATCCTTGACCTTGGTTGCCTGTGCCGATTTATTGCGTGCCGCCTTCAATTCTTCTTCAGCAAGAATCCGTGCATGAATATCTGAGAGCGAACCGGTCATGCGCACTGCACGGCCATCTGAATTTCGAAGAACTTTGGCAGACCCTCTGAACCAGCGGTATTCTCCCCCTTTGACTCTGAGACGGTATTCAAGGTCGAAGGGAAAACCTTGTTCCAGGGCCGTATTGGTTGCCTGAATTGTTCTTGGCGCATCTTCAGGATGAAGTAAGCGTTTGAACGTGTCCAGACTGGGTTCGATTTCCTGGTCTTGATAGCCGATCAGCTCGTAAAACTGTGGCGACCACCATTGTTCATTCGTTTTGAAATCAATCCAGTCCCAGATGCCGTCATTGGTGCAATTCAGAAACAGTTCAAAACGTTCTTCGATTGCCTTTCGTTCTGTTTCTGTTTCCTTTTGATCGTGAATCTCGGTATTCGCAGCAATATACCCGGCAAACTCTCCTGTCGAATTCGGACAGGGAACCGCATTGCAGAGAAACCATCGATACAAGCCGTCATGTCTTTTTATGCGAAATTCAATTTGAAAAGGTTTGTCAGCGGCATGTGCTGCCTGATACGCATCCTGATACAGGGGCAGCTCATCCGGATGAATGAATTGGAACCAGCCCTCATTAATATTCTGCTGCAGTTGGCTGCCTGTGAAGTCGAGCCATGTTTGATTAAAAAAATAAGCTCTCTGATCCGGGCCCGAGGCCCAGGTCAAAATTGGATTTGTTATATCGTATACAGGCATGAAATTCTTTTCCGGAGCTAACATCAAGGTTGTCATTCATATTATCGCCTTGTTATGAGCGTGGTTTCTGTTTTAAATGCGAGATTTTATTTTCGAGAACCACGGGAAAAAATAACATTCGCTTATAAAGGGGGAATCATCTTCAAAGTCATTATTATTCGAGGAAAATGTGGGGGTCTGTATATTGAAATCGTTTTCGGTTTGATGGCTTATCCCTCAAAATATAAGCAAATGCAGACTGCTTTAACAATTGCATTGATTACAGTAATCAAGCTTGACTTAACGTCACTACCGGCAAGGATTCCCCTCCACAAATGAATGCCCTCTGTTCGTTTAAGGGGAATGACTGAAGGGGCCGTCATTTGCGCGGGGATTTACCTCAGGGCACGAGCGTCAAATCCAGGTTGAGATAATCTCGTTGATCATATCTTCTTCCAGAGTCTCATGGGCCAGAAGCTGATCCACCAGTTCCCCGATTGCAGACCAGTAAGCGTCTGTGCGAAACAACTGGTAAAGCGTCAGTGTTTTTTGTTCCAGATATTGCAGTCTGGCCTGCCGCTGAGGAATCAGGATCGCAGCGGCTCGCAACGCCTGCTGCCAGTCTCCCGACCATTCGCCAACCAGCGCAGGGTGAAACGGGTCGCCAGTATGAATCATTTCTACTACCGGACCGGCCAGCGCAACGAGGATTGTTTTTTCCAGAAATGTTTTTTCATCAAACAGATCATCCGGCCAGGAAATTTGCGCATCGCCGAAACGCGCTGGACCGTCATCCCAGTCAGGGTCGATTGTGACGGAATGCACGCGGGCACCCACTTGCACTGCCATCAACACATGGCCCGCTTCGTGGTAGGCAGTTATTTCTTCTGTCACGGTGAATCCGTTTTGATGATGCAGGCGCCTGTGGCTGGAAATCGTGTAGGGAACAACGGGTATTGAGTTTGCGGTTTTTCGCATTCCATTAATTGGTAGACATTAAATCATCTGAAACGATTTTCGGCAATGACGGGCCGGGGAGGCCAGATAAAATGTCATCCATTGCTTTCGGTAAACATTCATTATTAATCAGTAATCGTAAACTATCATCGCAGTCTGAGCAATTTCCTGCTTTGTATTGAGTATTCTCTATTGTAGAATAAACGACGCATTTCTGGAAATCGGAATCAATCAACACTTGCTGAATAGACATCCTGGAGAAATACGCATATGAAATTCATTGCTCAAATGATGACAGTCAGTCTGTCATTGATGGTGATCCTGCAAACTGTTCGTGCAGAGGAATATGATGTTGTTGTTTATGGGGGAACTTCTGCCGCGGTGACAGCAGCCGTGCAGGCCAAACGCCTGGGCAAGTCTGTTGTGATTGTGAGTCCCGATCAACATCTGGGAGGCCTCTCAAGCGGAGGTCTCGGCTGGACGGATACGGGGAACAAAGCCGTCATTGGTGGTTTGGCGCGGGAATTTTATCATCGTGTCTGGAAGCACTATCACACGCCTGATGCCTGGAAGTGGCAAAAACGGGAAGCGTACGGAGATAAAGGGCAAGGGACGCCTGCGATTGACGGGGCAGAGCGAACCATGTGGATCTTTGAGCCGCACGTTGCGGAGCAGGTGTTCGATGACTTTGTACGAGACTACGCGATTCCTGTTCATCGCAATGCATGGCTGGACCGGAAGCAGGGCGTAAAAAAATCAGGCAGGAATATCACTTCCATTACCACGCTCGATGGTAAGACTTACGCGGGCCGGATGTTTATCGATGCCACTTATGAAGGCGATCTCATGGCGTCCGCCGGCGTGAGTTATCATGTGGGGCGTGAAGCCCAAAGTGTGTACGGCGAAAAATGGAACGGCGTGCAGACAGGCGTCCTGCATCACAAACATCATTTCGGCCCCAATGCTGTCAAGAAAAAAATCAGCCCGTATCGTGTTCCCGGCGATGCATCCAGTGGTCTGCTGCCTCGAATCAGTGGGGCCGATCCGGGAAAATATGGGGCCGGCGATGATAAGATTCAGACGTATTGCTTTCGGATGTGTTTGACCAACCACGCTGAAAACCGGGTCCCTTTCCCCAAACCGGACGGTTATGACGCGGATCAGTATGAATTGCTACTGAGAATTTATCATGCGGGTTGGCGCGAAACTTTCGCCAAGTTTGATCCCATTCCCAATTTCAAAACGGATACGAATAATCACGGCCCGATGAGCACCGATAATATCGGATACAATTATGATTATCCTGAAGCCTCCTACGAACGCAGAAAGGAAATCATCAAAGAGCACGAAAACTATCAGAAGGGCTGGTTGTATTTTATTGCCAATGATCCGCGCGTCCCCAGGGAAGTGCAAATGAATATGCGCGAGTGGGGTCTGGCCGGGGATGAATTCACCGATAACGGAAACTGGCCGCATCAACTCTATATCCGCGAAGCCCGGCGGATGGTGGGTGAGTTTGTAATGACGGAAAATGAGCTGGTTAAAAAACGTCCTACTCCGGATTCGGTCGGCATGGGGTCTTACACAATGGATTCTCACAATGTGCAGCGCTATGTTACGCCGGAAGGTTATGTACAGAATGAAGGAGACATCGGCGTTTCGACGCATGGTCCCTACGAAATTGCCTATGGAAGTCTGGTTCCGAAAAAAGAGGAGTGTGGTAACCTGCTCGTTCCCGTCTGTGTTTCGAGTTCACATATCGCTTTTGGCTCAATTCGGATGGAGCCGGTCTTTATGATTCTGGGACACTCTGCCGCGACGGCTGCCGGCATCGCTCTTGATCAGAAGCTGGACGTGCAGGACGTTCCTTACTCTGTTCTTAAAGAAAAACTGATGAAAGAAGGACAGATTCTCAAGGCTCCCCCCGAAGTCAAACTCGGACAGCATGGTGTTGACCCGGCGAAGTTGAAAGGCATTGTAGTTGATGATTCACAGGCCAAACTGACCGGCGCCTGGGAAACCAGCAGGTCTGCGAAAAAATATATCGGTTCGAGTTACAGTCACGAATCGAACGCACGCGATGGCAAAGCAGTCGCCCGGTTTGAAACGAAAGTGCCAAAGGCCGGACGTTATGAAGTACGTTATGCCTATGCCCCGAATTCCAATCGCAGTACGAAAGTTAAAGTCGAACTTCAGCACGCGAAGGGGAAAAAAGTTCACACCATCAACCAGAAGCAACTGCCGCCTCTGGATGGTGTCTTCATATCTCTGGGGGAATATGACTTTGTACCGGAGCAGGCTGCAGTGGTTGAAGTCTCGAATGCGGATGCTGATGGTTATGTGATTATTGATGCCGTTCAGTGGGTCCCCGTTGCGAAGTAAAAGAGAGTCCAGTTATCGTAAAGTTCTGACAAAAGGGGAGGCTGAGATGCAAAAACGAAAAAAAAGTTTTCAGATTCTGTTTTGTTATCTGCTGACTTCGTTCGCTGGACTTTCCGGACATTCCTTATTCGCTGCGGAAAAAGTTTCCCAGCAAAGTGTCACGCACGCGATGCGCAAGGCGAGCGAATTTTATCGTGACAAACTCGCCGTGCAGGGGGGCTACGTTTATTACTATAGTCTCGATCTGCAGGAACGCTGGGGCGAAGGCAAAGCGGGACCGGATCAGATCTGGGTGCAGCCGCCGGGAACTCCCACGGTGGGGATGGCTTATCTGAAAGCATATCAGGCGACAGGAGATCAATACTACCTTGACGCGGCCACTGCTGCCGCTCTGGCACTGGTGTACGGTCAACTGAAATCAGGTGGCTGGACCAATTCGGTTGAGTTTAATCCCCGCAGCAAACTGACTGCCGACTATCGCAACGGGAAGGGGGGCGGACGGAACAATTCCACCCTCGATGATGGTATTACCCAGTCGGCAATATTATTGTTGATCCGCGTGGATCAGGCACTTCAGTTTCAAAATCAAAAAATCCATGATGCGGCGATGGTCGCTTTGAACGCCTTACTGAAAGCACAATATCCGGTGGGCGCGTTTCCTCAAGTGTGGACTGGACCGGTTGAATCTATTCCGGGTAAAGCAGCCAGTTTTCCTGATTATGACTGGCGCACGGAAGGTCGGGTCAAGAATTATTGGGACTGTTATACTTTGAACGATGGCCTCGCCGGATATGTATCTCATGTTTTGATCGAAGCGTACGCGATCTATGAGGATCAACGGTATCAGCAGGCAGTATTAAAGCTGGGGGATTTTCTCATTCAGGCTCAGCTTCCCGACCCGCAACCCGCCTGGGCGCAGCAGTACAGTTTTGAGATGCAGCCGATCTGGGCCCGCAAATTCGAACCGCCGGCTGTCACCGGTGGAGAGACACAGGACGTGATAGAAACATTGATGAACATTTACCGTTTCAGTGGTGACCGGAAATACCTGGAACCGATTCCCCGCGCACTCGCTTATCTGAATCGGTCACATTTGCCAGACGGACAACTTGCCCGCTATTACGAACTCAGAACTAATCGTCCACTCTATATGGAACGCAGTGGGAAAAATTACAGCCTGACCTACGATGACTCGAATTTACCCCGTCATTATGGCTGGAAAATAAAATCGCAGTGGGCAAGTCTGCAACGGGATTATAAAGCGATCGAGTCAGGTCAACAGAAGCATACTTTTCAACCGGGCAGGCGTGAATTAACGTTACAGGCCCAGAGGATTCTCAACGCGTTGGATGATCAGGCACGCTGGATCAGTACGAGCACCGGGGAAAGGCTCGTCGGGCAGCCCAAATTTCCCGTCAACAGCCTTTATATTGCCAGCGAAGTGTTCAGCCAAAATCTGGAAACCTTCAGCAGTTATCTGCAGACGCTGAAAGAAAAATAACGCCGCCTGGAAATTAGAAATGATTTTGTCTCTCATTAACAGCTGTTTCAGTGCGGAACATCGTTCAGGTGAAAAATGGAATTCATGGTGACCAGCCTGGTTTCTCCCTGTTTGTGTCTGATGATGTTGATTCCGGTATTCGTTTGAGTGATGTCTTTGGCCCGACCGATTTCCATCCCCATCAGTTTTGCCAGATATACGCGGTTGACAACATTATGCGCGACAATCGCGATGGTTTCCCCCGGATGCCGTTCCAGTACGTTTTGGATTGCCGGCTCTGAGCGATTGAGTACATCAGCATAAGATTCTCCCCCCTCGTACCGATTCTGGGAAGGTTCGTCCATAAAGGCGCGGTACGCTTCGGGAAATTCCCGCATAATGATGTCCCAGGATTTCCCTTCCCAGAGTCCGACATCACATTCATGGATCTCTGCGATTTCCTGCGGGATCAGACCGAATGGTTCGCAGACCGCTAATGCCGTTTCCCGGGCACGAATCATGGGACTGCAGTAAACATGCTGAAGTACGCTGTTCCGAGCCAGAAATTCAGAAAGTGCACGGGCCTGTTTTTGTCCCGATTCGCTGAGACTCGGATTGATCCCGCAACCCTGTAAAATATAAGGTCGCTGTTCATTGGGCGGAGTTGCACCGTGCCGGATCAACAACAGATTCGTCACCTGGGATTCGGGCTGCGGTATCAGTTCGTGGCGTTCCATCTCAAGTCCTTCAGGATAATTCGTACCGCTTATCGGGTCTGCTGATTTTGTCCAGCCAGTCTCATCGCCGCTTTGATCGCTTCCCTGATTCCTCTGGTATCAGGCACGATCCCGCTCCAGGCAATATCAAAGGCCGTTCCATGACTGGGGCTGGTTCTGACAATGGGTAATCCCAATGTAATATTGACTGCCTGATCAAAGCCCAGCAGTTTAAATGGAATGTGACCCTGATCGTGGTACATCGCGACAACCGCGTCAAATTCACCATTCACAGCTCTGCGGATGAGCGTATCTGCCGGCAGCGGGCCTGTGGTATCAATGTTAGATTGTTGCGCCTGTTCAACAGCCGGCGCGATGATCCGAGCTTCTTCATCGCCAAACAGACCATGTTCGCCCGCATGAGGATTGAGAGCACAGACCGCGACACGCGGGGGGGACGCGCCCATGATCTGCATCAAATCAGCAATCAGTCGAATTTTTTCGTAAATCTGTGACGTCTTGAGCAAGCCGGGGACACTGGCAATCGAGGTATGCAGTGTGGCGTGCACAATTCCCAGACCCGCGGGCGATTTGATGACCTCACTGTGAGGCAGATAGAGCATCATGCCAAAATCTTGAACCTGACAGCGGTCTGCCAGGATTTCGGTATGGCCGGGATAATTGATGCCGGCCAGATGTAATGACTCTTTATTCAAAGGTGCGGTGGTGATGGCTGCGACTTGTCCTGTCAGACAGTCATCAATGGCGCTCACCAGATAATCGTAGGCAGCGCGGCCGGAGCGCGCATCAGTCTGACAGGGGATCGCGTCGAGCACATCGGCTTTTCCACGATCAATGCAGAACGCAGTTCCTGCTTCAAAAGCAAGATCATCAGAAATCGCATCAATCGAAATCACGCGTAGAGAACTTCCCGAACGCTGTGACGCACGACGCAGGATCTCGGCATTTCCGTAAATGACGGGACGGCAGACTTGATAAACTTCAGAATCAGAGCAGAGCGCATCCAGCAGTTGAGGTCCAATGCCCGAAACGTCACCCATAGTTAATGCGATGTGAGGCAGCTTCATAACGTTTCAAAAACTTCACTTTCGTTTAACGAAAGACCCTTTTTATCTTTTTCAGAAAGAATGGGTTCCGAGGTCAAAGGCCAGTCGATTCCCAGCGCCGGATCATTCCAGAGCAACGTTCTATCATATTCCGGAAAATAATAGTCACTGCACTTATACATAAAATCCGCTTGCGGGCTGAGGACATAAAAACCGTGTGCAAAACCGGCTGGCACAAAAAGCTGCCGATGATTTTCTGCGGTGAGAATGATCGAAAAAGATTTCCCAAATGTCGGAGATTTTTTGCGCAGATCAACACAGACATCAAGAATTTCACCCTTGACCGCGAAGACCAGTTTTGCCTGTGGACGATGGACCTGAAAGTGCAATCCCCGCAAGATTCCCTGTGAGGAACGGGAAAAATTGTCCTGAACAAATGGTTCAGTTATTCCCGCCTCCTGATAGCGTTGTTGCTGAAACGTTTCCTTGAAAAATCCCCGTTCGTCAGAAAAAACGCGCGGGGTAACGATCAATAAGCCGGGGAAATCAGTCTGTTGTATATCCATAATTCGATTGATTCTGCGATTTAAAGGTCAAATTGAGGCTGTTGAAACGAGGGTTTCGCTCGGAAACCTTGAGGAATCATAGTGGTTTTTCTCCTGGATGATAAGGACAGTCCAGAGTAAGATTCAGGAGATCTGAGATTCTTTCCAAGGGTCGAAAACCGTCACAAGTCTTACTTTGTAACGAATTTAGAAAAATGGTCAACCATTTTGTTTTTTCCGTTTTTTCTTGTAAATGCATATGTGTATCGCGTATCCTATAGTCAACATTTCTTACCTAAGAAGTACTACTTTAATTATCGTTGCAAGATGATTTATGAAATTAAGCCCTTTATTTAATCAGAGTGGAACAGCGAGTGCCTGTATCAGACGCATCTTGAGTAGTGCGTTTATATTAATCATCGTGTTGTCGGTTTCCCACATCAGTGCTGAGGATGTGAAAGTTCAGAAGCCCGTCACTCCGGTTCCGGCTACTGCGCTCTCTGAGGTCTTTTTTAAATCGGTTCCTGATTCACTTGAGGATCTGCAGCAGATTGAGAAGCAGGTGACTTCGCTCACCGAGTTATCGATTCATTGTACCGTTTCGGTGCGTGTGGGGGATGCACAGGGGAGTGGAGTGATCATTGATAATAAGGCTGGTTATATTCTGACTGCGGCACACGTAATCGGTCTGGCGCAAAAAAATGCCACGATCATTTTACACGATGGCAGAACATTAAAAGGCAGGACGATGGGTTTAAACCGGGGAATGGATGCGGGCCTGGTGAAACTGGTCGAAGATAATGAAATCGATATCAGCAAACTTCCCCAGGTAAAAATGGGAGATGTTTCCAAACTGGAACCGGGCGAATGGGTGCTGGCTACAGGACACCCAAATGGATATCAGGCAGGACGCGATCCTGTGGTTCGTCTGGGAAGAGTCGTCTCGCGCAAGAAACATCTGATTCAAACCGATTGCACGTTGATTGGTGGAGATTCGGGAGGGCCTCTTTTCAACATGAAGGGAGAGGTCATCGGCATTCACAGCCGAATTGGTCCTGCGACCAGTTGGAACTTTCATATTCCCGTCTCTGCCTTTCAGGATGACTGGGAGAAACTCGTTTCAGGAGATATGTGGGGCGCAAAGCCTTTAGGCCAGAATGCCGTCCTGGGTGTGAATGGACTCGATTCAGACGCAGGCTGCAAAGTGACAGCGGTCACTCGCGGTTTTCCTGCGGAAATTGCAGGATTGAAAACTAACGATCTGATCATTCAGTTAAACGAAGAGAAAATCACAGGAATTGAACAACTGGCCGAAATCGTTCAGCAATATAAACCCGGTCAAACCGTGCAGCTCAAAGTGATTCGAGATAAGAAAACGATGTTGATAGAAGTGCAACTGGCGGCCAGAGACTGAATGAAAATCGAAAAAACGATTCGATCTTTTTTTTGCTCAGAAAAGAAGATCACGTGTATAAAGCAGGTGTGAGGAGATACTCTTGAGCCACGATCAAAAAACAAGAAGTAAAAAGTCGATCAGCGTTCAGTTTTTACTGACGTTTTTGATCATTCCCGTGTTAGCGGGATGGCTGACTTCAGATGGTCATGCCCAGGATCAATTACAACCAAGCCAGTTAACCGGCGGCTCTCAGATTCGTAAAGCCTTTCGTTCTGTTGTCTCGACACCCCGTTCATGGACGGTACGGATTCGTTCTAACGGAAAAGAAGCCAGCCTGGGCGCCATTGTGGGGGCAGACGGATGGATTTTGACCAAAGCCAGTCAACTGGATGGACAAATTACCTGCGAATTATCGACTTCAGAACGCTATGAGGCAGAGATTATCGGCGTCGATGGCAAACTGGATCTGGCACTGATCAAGATTGATGCCAAAGACCTGGCCACTGTGAAATGGCAGTCCGCCACCGATCCCAAAGTCGGACAATGGCTGGTGACACCCGGCTTAAGCATGTCACCCGTCAGTGTGGGAGTACTCAGTGTTCCCCGACGTGAGATCAAGCCGGAGCCCGGAGTACTGGGAGTACGCATTGACGACGCTAAGGGGGGCGCACTGGTCAAGCAGGTCATGCGCGAGAGTGGCGCAGAAGAAGCGGGACTTCTGGCAGGCGATGTCATTCTGAATGTTGCCGGCGAGGACATTGAAAACGCGAGTGCTCTTTCGAATTTCGTGCAGAAGTTCCTGCCGGGAGACCGGGTGTTGTTGAAAGTATTAAGGGAAAAAGAAGAACTCACAAGAGTCGTCGTCCTGACCGACCCGCAGATGCTGATCTATGACCGCTTACGCGAAATGCAGAAAAAAATGGGCGGTGAGTTAAGCCGCCGTAAAACCGGTTTTACGGAAGTTCTGCAGCATGATGCTGTGCTGCGACCTGAAGACTGCGGGGGAGTGATTGTCGACCTCAAAGGACAGGCGATCGGGTTGAATATCGCCCGTGCCGGCAGAACGAAATCCTTTGCGATTCCTGCCAACCATGTCATTCCCATGATCGAAAAGTTGAAGCAGAAGCAGTACGCTCCCTACAATCCCGTGAAGGATGTCAAGGAACATACGGTTTCGACTGATACTTCATCCTGATCTGGTGAACGCGAACTGGCGGTCGAGCTGGTTTCTAAACTTTCTGACTGCCTGTTCCTGAAGGCCGTTTGTTCTCTGGTTTTTAAAACACGCTGCGCCGCGAATTCCAATGATGTCAGGCGAGACCTCAGACAGGGACACCATGTTTTCATTGTTGATCGAACCGGCTAGTGCAATTTTTAAGTTGTGGGACTGTGCCTGTTCAATCAGTGCTTTCAACTCGTCGAGAGACAACAAGTCCAGCAGGCTTTGTCCCTGTTTAGAATAAGTGTCGATCAACAGTCCCGCACACTGGCTTTCGATGGCGGCTGCGAGAACTTTCTGTGGTGAAATTGCTTTTGCCTGTTTCCAGTCTGCATAAGCGACCGCAATCCATTGAAATGCAGTCCTGTTTTTTTCTTCGATCCGTTTGGTGACATCCAGCCAGTGTGAATGCCAGTTGCGTTGCCCGGCGGTGTGCGACAAACCCATTTTCAGATACGTGATTTCTGCCGGAATGAAGGGAATGGAACGATCTTCCTGCCATTCCAGCAGTTCTCCTAACGCCATACTGACGGGGACTGCGACCGGTTGAGCGTGCAGTGACTCGGAAATCGAACGCAGAGTCTGCGCATCAACCATACCGAGCGCCCCGTTTAACGGGTCTTTGAGATCCAGAATATCACAGCCTCCCCGGAGGGCGGGCGCGATTTCGTCGCGATGCCGAATGCTGACCAGTAGCTGAACGTGATGGGAATTCAAATCAGGAGCCTTCTTGGCGAGATTAAGGTGTGTGGTTTTCAGCCGATTCATCAACTGCGGGATGGCGTAAGGCTTTGCCCGCCAGACTGCCTGTGGGGGATCCGGCATTGATGGCCGGCTGTCCGTTCACGAACAGATAGCGAATTCCTTTTGAATATTGATGTGGGTCATCGAAAGTCGCCTGGTCAATGAGTTGTTTTGTATCAAAAACCACGATATCTGCATACGCTCCCTCGCGAAGATAACCTCTGTCTTTGAGTCCCAGAATATCAGCAGGCAGGCCCGTGGCACTACGCACAGCATGTTCCAGCGGGATGACTTTTTCCTGGATCGCATAATAACCCAGCTTGCGTGGAAAAGTTCCGTAATTTCGTGGATGGGGACGATCTGAACCGGGCAGATAAGCACGACCATCTGAAGCCGTCGCGACCCAGTCGATTTTCATGATCTGGCGGACATCGTCTTCATTCATGCTGAAGTTCACAACCGAAGCGCCTCCATTGCGCGTGATTTCGAGCACAATCTCCAGCACACTTTTATTTTCACTCTCTGCGATTTGTTGCAGATTCTTTCCCGCCCATTCCGGTTTGTCAGCATAGCGGGCAATCCGGATGTTTTTTCCTCCCTCCCGCTTTTCGAGATTGCTCTCGATTTTACGGATGATTTTTTCAGAAGTTTCCGGTGCTTCCAGGCGTGCGATTAACTCTTGATTGCTACCGGCTCTGGCCCAGGCAGGAATCAAAGTGGCTCCCAGTGATGTGCTGGAAGCAATATAGGGATATTGATCTGCGGTGACAGTTTGTCCCTGTTTTCGCGTCTCTTCGATCATCTGCGCGGCTCTGATGACCAGCCCCCAGGCATCCTGGCCACTGGATTTGAAGTGAGAAATATGCACGGGCAATTTTGCATCCTGGCCGATTTTCAGGGCTTCATTGACGGCGGAGAGTAATTCCGTGCTTTCGTTGCGGATATGGCTGGCATAGATCCCCCGATGCTGAGACACGATTTGCGCCAGTTCAATCAGTTCGTCAGTCCCGGCGTAAGAACTCGGCACGTAAATCAGCCCGGTGGACATCCCCCAGGCACCGTCCTGCATGGCCTTAAATGTCAGCTCCTTCATCGACTTAAGTTCTTCAGGGGTAGGCTCTCTCTGGCCGGACCCCATGACCTGATCTCGCAGAGAACCTTGCGGAATCAGGTGGATCACATTCGTTCCGCTTCCCGTAGCATCAATTTTGCGGTAATATTCTCCTGTATCGACCGGTCCACTGCCACAATTACCCGTGACAATCGTTGTACATCCCTGGGTGACAAAATTCATATTGGCACGGGTCAATGGGGAAATGATCTGTCGGTCGCTATGGTTATGTAAATCGATAAACCCAGGGGCAATCGTCAGGCCACGGCACTGAATGATCTGATCAGCCGGGACAGTGATTTTCGGCCCGACAGAAACTATACGTTCGTTCTTGATGGCGATGTCGCCTGGAAATCCGGGCTCTCCCGTGCCATCAATAATCATTGCCCCTTTGAGGATCAAATCGACCTGTTCTGATTCCTGGGCCGATGCCAATAAAACAGGAATCAAAGTCAGCAGTGAGAGACAAAGGCAGGTGCGCAAGCGAAACGGTCTCATGCGAGATGAACCCCTTTTAAGCATGGATTTGGCGTTGTGAGCTCTCAATTTATGAAGATTTGACGTAGTAATGATCAAAGTATCGCTAAAACCGGTCAGAACTGCCAGTAAGAATGTCTATTTCTGGGCTTTGCATAACTAATCTATTGTTGATATATATCGCCCCTTATATAGTTGCCTGATTCGCTGAGAAGCGGTTTTTTGCTGAGACCCTCTGTTCCCTGTAAGGAACGTTTGAATGTTAAGATGGTCTCTCGAGAGATTCATAGTGGGAAGAGTTGAGAGTCATGAAACGAGAAGATGTGCGGAACATTGCTATCATTGCGCACGTGGATCATGGGAAGACAACGCTGGTTGATGCTTTATTACATCAAAGTGGTCATTTTCGTGATGCTCAGTTAAAAGGTGACTGTATTCTGGATTCGAACGATCTGGAACGCGAACGCGGAATCACCATTTTGGCCAAAAACATCGCTTTGATGTATAAGGGCGTGAAGATCAACATTATTGATACTCCCGGTCACGCGGATTTCGGTGGTGAAGTCGAACGTGTGTTACGAATGGCGGATGGCGTTCTCATCCTGGTGGATGCCTTTGAAGGTCCTCGCCCGCAAACCCGCTTTGTCTTGAAAAAAGCATTGGAATGCAACTTAAAGCCGCTCGTGGTCATCAACAAGATTGACCGTGCTGACTGCCGTCCCGATCACGTGTTGAGCGAGATGTTCGACCTGTTTGTCGAACTGGATGCAGACGACGAAACACTTGATTTTCCTTATATCTACGCCAGTGCCCGAGAAGGTTTCGCGACGCACGACCTCGACAATTTTGGCGACAGCATTCATCCGCTGTTGGACATGGTCCTGGAAAAAGTACCAGCGCCCGATGTCAATCAGGATGCACCGCTGACAATGATGGTCACAACGTTAGAGTGGTCCGAATATGTGGGCCGCGTGGCAACAGGTCGCATCAGTAGCGGAAAAGTTCGACCCGGCCAACGCGTGATGGTTATCAAACGCAATGGAGACCATATTAAGAGCACCGTCGATTCGGTTGAATTGTACAATAATCTGGGACGTGCCCCCGCCGAAGAGGCTTCTGCTGGCGACATTGTCGCTCTGATCGGATTAGATAATCCAGAAATCGGCGATACCATTGCCTGTGCAGAGAAGCCGCAGGCACTCATTCGGATCGACGTGGATGAACCGACCTTATCGATGTTATTTACGATCAACAGTTCGCCGCTGGCAGGACAGGATGGTAAATACGTTACCAGTCGTAATCTGCGTGAACGGCTGATGCGCGAACTGGAATCGAATGTGGCGCTTCGTGTTACCGAACGTGAGGATAAAGATTCCTTCTCCGTTTCCGGTCGAGGCATCCTGCATTTATCGGTTCTGATCGAGCAGATGCGACGGGAGGGTTATGAACTTTCCGTAGGTAAACCTGAAGTCATTCGCAAGAAAATTGATGGTAAATGGCACGAGCCTTTTGAATCTTTGGAAGTGGATGCGCCTTCGGAAGTCGTGGGGTCTGTCATGGAGCTGGTATGTGCCCGCCGTGGCCAGATGATCGATATGACTTCCGGTGAAACGGGTATGTCACACCTGAAATTTTCGATTCCTGCCCGTGGTTTGATTGGTTTGCGAACACGGTTGCTGAATGCAACACGCGGAGAGGCCATCATTAATCACCGTTTCGAAGCTTACAAGCTCAGTGAAGGGGAGGTTCCCCGCCGTGCGAATGGTGTGCTGATTTCCCAGGATAAAGGTCAAGCCGTAGGTTATGCATTGTGGAAACTACGGGATCGTGCCGAGTTCTTTGTGGGACCGGGAGCCGATGTCTACGAAGGTATGATCGTCGGGGAAAATGCTCGTAGCAATGACCTGGTTGTGAATGCGATCCGCGGCAAAAAATTGACCAACGTTCGTGCTTCAGGATCCGATGAGAATATGGTTCTCAAACCGCCGCGTGACATGAGTCTCGAAGCGGCTTTGGAATACATCGAGTATGATGAATATGTGGAGATTACTCCCAAGATTATTCGTCTGCGTAAAATCCATCTGACGGAAAACGGACGCAAACGAAATCAGCGGACGACGACTGACGAGTAAAGTCTCGTTCTGTAATTTAACGATCCCAATGCTTGAGCTTGCCTACGAGCTCAAGCATTTCGTTTTTACGCTTCTCAAACATGCCGAACAGGGTCAGGATACAGATTCCCAGACCGATCCCGAAAGCCCACCACGGCCAGATATGTCCGAAAGACTGCGAGGCGTGCCAGATCATGCTGACTATCGAGAGTGTCAGAAATGAAGCCCCGACGTACAGAAAAGCACGGACCCTGAGCATCATGCCCACCAGGATGCCTAGCACGGACAGACCACACAGAATGACCGGCAGCCACAAACTGTTGGCAACGCCGGCGATAAACATATCTCCGGTGGAACTGACGTAAATCGTGATCGTGGAAAAATAGCGGATGGCCGTGATCTGCACAGGACTGAGTCTGTTACGATTCAAATGCGTGGCGATCAAAACCGACAGAGCAGGGGGAATCAACCAGAGTTGGGGATGTTGCGTGAAGACCTGCCCCTGTTCCAGCCAGAAGGCCCACAACGCACCATTGCCGGCGAGTGCAGCCAGTGTGGTATACACGAAAGACTTTCTCCACAGGCTCATCACCACATATACGATGCTGATCAAGAGCAGAATCATCGAATAATCACCGACAACCGGCGACGGCTGTCGGGAAGCAGCATGAATCCAGAAACCGAGTGCCGGCAGTAAAGGTAAAAAGGCGCCGGTTCGCTGGAGTGGTTGTGAGAGCACATTCATACCGATACGCTCGAAGAATTCTCCCACCCCGGCACCGGCAAAAGCGATCGCGATCACAATGTAAGGCCAGTATGGTAAGAGGTAACCACGGAAGAGTTCCGGCAGCGTGAGGTAGATGTGCAGGAACAGCAGAGCCAAAACAATTTCAGCCGCATAAACATACAGCATGCGTCGTTTCAGAGGAAATTGAAACGGGTCGTATTTGGGAACCGCCGCCATCAGAATCAACGCGGCGGAAAGTAGAACCAGCGCCGCAGAGACAACGGCGATCCTGGCTTTGGAGATCACGAGTGGGATATCGGCCAAAATAAATCCCGTTTCCGAAATCAGGATCGACAGCAGTGAGAGACCAGCGGCAATCAGAAATGTGCGTGAACTTTTTCGAATTGCTTCGGACCAGTCCTGATGAAGAGTCGGCAATTTGACCAGAATCAGCGTGGTCGCCAGACTCAGCATGGAAACCACTTCCAATAAACGTATCAGATGGTCGAGCCAGTAAAAGTTACCGTGCGCAGGGAGTAACGCCCAGCTGAAATAGAGACAGCCAATTCCTCCGGCCAGCAGGGCACGCTTCTTATACAGTTGAGAGAGTTCACTCTGATTGCTCATAGCGTAGAATGCGAAGCCCGTGATAGTGGTTCCAAGCACGGACCACCAGCGTAGATTCTGCTCTTCAAAATGCAACACACTTTGCAATAACGCGAGCATTGTATAAACCGAGAGCAAGGTCACCGCGGAAGGCAGCCAGCTTAATGTTTGCTTGCGGAACGAATCCAGATTGGGAATCGCAAGTCTGGTGGCACCTTGTAGCAGCAAACCTTGCAGACGCCATAAACCGCCGATCAGACAGACATACCCAGCTATCGCCAGCCCCGAATGTTGTGCGAGCAGACGGAGTTCGGTTTCGTTGCTGAGGTATGTGGCAATGCCACAAATACCCATTGTAAACAGCGCCGGCAGAGAATAACGGCTCTTCGGGTCCCAGAGCAGTCCGATGAGAAGAAGTGTGACCGTAAGCAGAGTGATCCAGCCCGCCGTGTCTCGAATGACGGGCACGTCCGACGCAACCAGTAATGTCCGAGAGACTGTAATCAGCAGAGTATAAAACAGGACGAGACCGGTGAGGATGCGAGCCAGTATCTGTTGCATCGCCGGTTTTTCTTCAGACGTGGTCGTATCAGATAGACGCGTTTGCTGATAAAGATCAATGATCAGCCAGCAACCCGACATGGCGGCTGCGGTTGTGGTCAACCACTTGAGGAGATCCATCACGTTTTGGGCTTCAATCTGAATTCCCGGATCAAACCAGTGGGCGGTGATCAGAAAGCATGTGCCGGCGAATGCGGTGGCCAGCGAGGCGTATTTGAGAATTTCTTTGCGGAGCGTGAAGCCGAGGATGACATAAATCAGTGTCCACACCGCTGAAATCGTGACGGCAGGAATGGGACGCAGAGGATCTGACCAGCCGCCACGGAATGCAAACAGAAATAACGTCAGACCAATTAACTGAGCCCAGAGCAAATAACGGTTTGAATTGGTCTGATGCTCTGGTTCTTTACCTGGTAGGTGCGTCTGTTGTACAAATCGTAGTGTGTGGAACATTCCCACGAGCATCAAACCAGCTTCCATCAGTAGATTGATTTTCCAGGCAGTCCATTCTGAGTGTTGTCGAAACAGAACGGTCACCAGTCCGATCAAAGCCAGACTCAAAAATGTCAGCCCGTTTGTTTTGAGGCTGCTGGAATAGCGCAGTGAAAACTGTCGGACGCTGATGGCCGAGACGATGATGGTAAGCACTGCGATGCGCGGGATCTGTGGGAAGAGCGGTGTCCAGTTGTGTTCCGGATTGATCAGATTCATCAGGAATGGTAGCAGGTAGGGGACAACAACCAGGCACAACATGCCTGCAAAATGCACGCGAATGAACGGCCAGGAGAAGGGGGACAGGCTTTGATGTTCCAGATAGGGGGCATTGATTTTATTTTCTGCCGCCAGCCAGAAGAGACCGTAAACGGCAAACGCGAGACCGGTATACAGGGAAATGCGAATCAGGTGATCCCAGTCGAACGAGTTCAGAGGTTCCGAAATCGTGATGAGCGTGCCGGCGATGACTGACGCAGCGAGAAAATGGGAGCCGATAACCATCCAGCCCGCAGTACGAAAGTGAATCGCATAAAAAACAGACGCGACCATCAACATCAGAATGGGAGCACAGAGTATCAGCAGCGGTTTGATCTGTTCAGAGATCGCTACATTTTCTACAGGAGTCGAGATATTCAGCCAATTGCCGAAGATCTCGTAAGTCGTCAGCACCAGAAGCGGCAGAGCAGCACCCAGAATACTGAGATTGCGCCATGTCGGTTTGTCTTCCAACAGTTTTGGCAGATACCGCAGCCGCATTTGTTTTGCACGTAGAGATTGTAAAAGCGATTCTGATTTTACAATCAGCAACATCATTAAAAGCGTATAAACTCCCAAGGCCCAGCGTAATGCATCCGCGACGCGGTGCTGTTCGATCAAGTAACCTGCAATCAGGAAGGGAACGAGATAGGTTATGAACAGCATTCCCTGAGTGGTACTTTTCCGGTATCGACTGTTGAGATACGGGAGGCAGGCAATGCTTAATAAACCCAGGCAGCCCCAGGACCAGCCGCTGAAGGCTTCGGTTGAATAAGGGGGTGTAAACCCGAGTGTTGCCAGCGAGAGGTTCAGATTTCGGAAATTGAGTGCCATTACCAGAAGTAACACGCTCAAAATGAAACCAGATACTGTTGCAAAGCCGTATTTCCGAGGTTTCGACATTGTTACGATTGTCAGTCCCAGCGTGTAGAGCAATATCGCCAACAGGAAAGGAGCCGCATAGGGATATACTTTCTGCATTTGATATGCCAGCGCAAATTCATCAGCGATGGCAGGGATGATCGACAGAAAGAGTACGAGTCCCATTGCGACTATCGAACCGGCCAGGAGCGCTGGTTGAATATTCAAGCGGGAGGTGCGGGATAAAGCGCCCAGCAGATTTCGGGAATACTTTTTGGAATGGACGGCTGATCCCAGTAAAATCCAGACTGCGACCGCCATGATATGTATTAACCAGTATCGGGGATGGGACCTGACGGAATCTTCCCACAGACCAAAGTGCTCACCAATGGCCGTCGCTACGTACAGGCTGCCAACCGTTCCCGCCAGTTGCGAAAACAGAAACCAGAGATCTGACTTTCGTATCAGGGCGACCGTAATCCAGATCAGCATGATCCAGAATGAATAGCAGGCATGTCGTTCCGGCGACATGGTCTGCAGGAGCACATACGGGACCAGCGGCAACGAAGCCAGAATAGAACCGTTGACGATGGGCAGTGTAAACGGATTTGATTTTAAAGGAATAATTGACCAGAGGGGACTGGAATGATTTCTGGAGCGCGCCCATAAATGCAATCCAATCAGAAATATGAGACTGCTGCTGGCATGGATGAAACAACCCCAGACAAACGGCGCCTCCGGCAAAAGTTCAAGGCTGGTCAGCCATGAACGGAAAGAGGTGTTTATACAGAGTGCGTGTTGCAGTGTCAGAAACCCCAGGGCCGATGCAATGGCTGAAACGGCCTGCTTACGAATGTGCCAGTTGGCGATCAGGCAGAGGGTTGCATTCACCAATAGGGCCAATGTGGTCCAGATGTCGTCGGTTTGAGAGACAAAACCGGCATACACGGCGATCAGACTGGAGCCGATCGAAAAACAGCCTGCCGTATAAAAATAATACCGGGCGGCTTCTTCTTTGTCAGCCCGTTTCAAAAAGAGGGCTGCAATGGCGGCAAAGATGGCAAACACAATGAATACGACCGCACTGCGTCCCAGCAGAAGCGATTCGATCAGGATGTGTTGTGAAGTACCCTGTAAGGCGATGGTATCTGTGAGCACATGGAAACCGAGTAGGCCGGCGATCGCTCCCGAGATCAGAGCCGGTATATGACACAGGGCAAACCGCCCTTCGAAGGCCAGCAAAGTCAGACTGATGCCATTGACGATACCGAGCACGATCATGATCTCAACCCGCGGCCAGGCGATGGCGAAATTCATCAGCATCATTAAAGCCGAAAAGACCGCGAGTGAAGATCCGGCCAATGACCAGTGCGGCGCTTCGTCTATCGCTTTTCTGTGATGCAGGACCAGCCCCAGACCCATCAGTAGCATTTCCATGACCGAGACCAGTGGTGTCAGGTAGGCAAACGTTTCCAGGCGGTTGGTTGAGTACCAGACTAAAAGCCAGCAGGGAGCCAGAACCGCAAACAGGGAAAGTCCGCCGATCGTTGCCAGTTCGCGAGCGAGGGAATCCGTGATTTCTTTCCAGCGAAAGGTCCGCCGGAGAATCGTTGTCATGGCGATGATAAAACAGCCGACAGGCAGGAGCGCCAGCAGGTTCGCGCGCAGGAAAGAGGGCTCGCCGATCGCGGTCCGTGAGATCATCAACTGCCCCGCCGACGCACCCAGCACTACGGCCAGCAGTTGCCAGCGTCCAAAGCTGACCAGAATCCGGCTGGCGGAATAGACCATCCAGCCAAACGCCGCAAAGCCGATGCAGATCGCGAGTATGAATAACGGATCGGTGATCGGGCGATGGTCCGAGAGTCGGATGGCTGCCAGAAAGTTGAGCGGGACCAGCAGGACAGTGATCATTAACAGTCCGCGGCTCGTGGATTCCAGTTTCCAGCGTTTAAATGTATAGAGTCCCGCGCCATGGATGGCGGCGGTTGCCAGTAGAAACAGCAGAGCGGGCAGGTAGGGGATCTGATTTTTCAATGTCGACCAGAGACTGACCACCAGGCCGATGGCGCTCCCCACAATCAGCAGTCCACTGATCAATTCCCCCCAGCGAATATTTTTCTCTTCCATGAATGCACCCAGTAGAGAACCGAGCGGGCGTTTCTCTGCTGGTTTCGTAGTTTCAGGAATCAGAGTCTCAGGGCGTTTCTGGACGGTTGGTTCATCGAGGAAATCATCGTCGTCAAGAAAATCGGCGATTTCTGAAGAGGAGCTTTCTTTGGCGTTCTCTGTTTGTGGGGAAGGTTGTAATTGGGGAGGGGAGACCGCTGGTTTTTGGATTGTGGGCTCTGATACTGGCGAGGCAGTTGCTGAGGGGGCCGCGAGTTCTTCGGCCGTGTAGTTCAGAAGCTTCTGAAAATCCTGCTCAGGAATTTTTCCTTCGTAGTATAACCGCCTGAGGTAACGCTGTGTGGTCTGTCGGTCTTGGTCTATCTGGTTTTCTGATTGAAGAGGAATCTTTTTGGGAGATGAACCAGTATGGGAGAAAAATTTAAAGGCAATAGAACCCAGTACCCATAAACCATGGCAGATTGAAGCAAGTATCGTCAAAGCGATAAAAAATATGAGGAGCGCCATGTCCATGTTGCAGATTCCTGTTGAAGATGATTACGCATACATCAAATCGCTAAACTCTTTTATAAAGGCGTTAGCTTTAATAATATATCACTCACAAACTGTCAGTTTGCATCAAAATTAAAAAGGAAAATGCTGTAACTGCAAATTTGGCAACATATTAGCCCAAATTTATGTCAATAGACGGAAATGCGGGTTCCATCCGCGAGAATCCGCGCGGGTTGAGATCGACGTTGCGTTTTGCCCCACTGGCGTTTGAGTGCCGGCTGCAGATGATAAAAGGAATAGAAACAATCATACCAGCGATTTTGAGCGGCGTGATTTGTGATTGCAGGGAGATCCCATTCGGAAAGAATCGATTTCCAGAGTGTTGCTCTTTGTGAATAACGATAGTGAATGGGATCGAATCCGTACCACGCGCGGGGAATCTCCACGACGGCGATCTGATCGAATTTCGCGAACTCCGCCAGCCTTTGGTTCAGCGATCTCACTTTCTGTTTGAGTTCTTCCAGAGATACCCGGTTATGAGGAAAGAAGAGTCTCCGAGTGACATCAAAGCGGAATGCAGACAGTTGAGAAATGCTTGCTTCCGGAAGCAGGGTGATCGTGATGCGGGCATCGATTTGCTGCAGGTGTCTGATACAGGACTCGATCCACCCCAGAATGGCATCCGTTGATTGACCATAAATCAGATCATTGCCAATATCAGTCAGGAGCGCCAATGGTTGCTGGCTCTCAGTGCGTGCTTCAGGAATGGCGTCCCAAAGCTCACATTTCGAAATTCCCGGGAGTGCACGCGAGAGCAGTCTACTCCAGTTGCCGTAAGATCGACCGTGCCCCATCGCAGTGAAGATATTTACAGGAGACTCAATTGCCGTTTCCAGCAGTCGAAGAATGAGCGGGAAATCTCGAGTCAGATTACTGGCACCCAGCAGGATGACGGGGCGGGCGGGAGACGGATTTTCAATTGATGTTGTGGGACCCATAAACGGTTTAATACCAGGTTTGTATTAAAAAAAGCGGTACTGTTTTCACAGTACCGCTTTGTTGATCGTGTTGTCAAAGACTAAAGGATTATTGTGAAGAACTATTCTTCATCATCCTCAGCTTTTTCTTCTTCGCTGGCAGCTGCTGCGAAAGTAGAGCAGACAGAGCGGGCGATCGCAGCAACTTTATTTTCCTGCTGTGGTTTCATGGCGACGTCGGTATATTCTGCTTTTTCCAGAATGACATCGACGGCTTTGCGTTCACGGAGTTGGGCTTCCAGGTTTTCAATCATTCCTGATTTCACCATCCGGGCACGGACGCGGCGCGGGCTTTCTCCTTGCTGCATTGCCATGTAGTAAATTTCCATGTCAATTTCAGAAGGCTGAACTTCCAGGTTTTCGGTCGTGGCAATTTTATCCAGAACAAAATGCTCTTTGAGTGCCTGACGGGTAGAAGAAATGGCCTGCTGGCGAATTTCATTTTCACGGGCTTGAATGTCCTGTCGTGAAAATCCGGCTTGCTGCATTTCCAGAATTTCGCGTCGCAAGGCGTTTTCAACCTGTTTGGTTACTAATGTTTCCGGTAGATCCCAGTCTGCCGATTCCGTGATTTTGCCCAGAACCTGCGAACGGGTTGTCTGGCGTTGTTCGTAAGTAATCTGTCGGTCGAGAATGTTTTTGACTTCTTCTCGCAGTTCTTCTTCAGAATCAGCACCGATTCTTTCGAGAAGTTCTTCATTGATTTCCGGCAGTTTGATGAATTTCACACTTTTGATTGTGAACTTCGCTTTTACTTTTTCTCCCCGCATTTCGAGCTGTTCGGCTTCTTCGGAGACTTCTACTTCCGTGTCACGTGTATCACCGGCCTTGACTCCGGCCATTAGCTCACCGAAATTTTTGATTTCAGCATCGCGAAGACGCAGGATAGGACGAAGTGGCACAACAAGTTCGTGAATTTCGCTGAGTGGTTTGCCGGCATGCTCAAATTTAGCGGAAATTTCAAGGTAATCTTCTGTTTCCGCTGCACCTTTCCGCTCTTCCATTTCACCATATTGGCCGAGGAAGCGTTTCAGGTATTCGTCAATGTCTTTATCTTCGATGGTCCGAACGGGACGTTCCAGTTTCAGGCCCTTGTACTCTGGGATTTTGAAATCAGGGCGAACTTCCACTTCAAATTCGAATGTGAATTCGCCTTCTTCGGGAATCTGGAGGCTTTCGACATCAATCGTGGGTTCGTTGATCGGGTCGAGGTCGTTATCTTCAGCAATCAGCTCAAGGCTTTCCATGAGCACCCGCTGTTTGACCTGATCCGAAAGTTCCTGTTTAAAGCGTTTTTCGACCAGCTTGCGGGGGACATGACCAATCCGAAAACCAGGAACAGTTGCCTGGCCTCCTAATTCTGCGACCGATTCAGAATAGTAGTGGTCAATATCAGCGCGAGGGACAGAAACCGTGACGTGTTTTTTACAAGGACCAACCTCGTCAATTTTGGCGGTCACGGACATCTTGTACTCGCTGGCCGCAGATTCAGTTTCGTCAGCGGTTGCATCAGTTGTGGCGAGTTTGTCAGACACGATCCAATCCTTTTCTTTATTATTTGTAGGAAGCTGTAGGGGCATTACCAATTTTCGGCAACAAATCTGAGGGCGGCAGTTGCGGAACGGCGATGCTGCTACTTTTCTAATACTGGTTTGAAAGTACTAAAAGCCCCTCATTCAGATGATGGGGGCTGATGTTATTTCCCTGAGATCATGCATGCGAAAAAAAAGAGCGGGTGAAGGGATTTGAACCCTCGACAACCACGTTGGCAACGTGGTGCTCTACCACTGAGCTACACCCGCAAGTGAAGACGCACCTGACCATTAGTGAGTGAAACACTATCGGTAAAGGTACGCGTTTCCTTCGCTGAGATTATGTCTTCTTATTCTCAGAGGTCAAGCGTATGGGACGAAGTAAATCGTGGATATCAGTGACTTTTTTGATTTTTTAAGTGGAAACAACCTGCGACCAGCACGTTTGATTCAAACTCTGACTATTTTATAGATTATGCGGGACGATTCCCGTCTGGAGACCCTTCCTGAAGTTCGCGTTGATTTACCTCACCATGTTGTTTTGATGCAACCTAGCGCTA
>TARA_R110002111_G_scaffold2705_6_pt1 | contig 47524 bp, 34 predicted proteins | sample TARA_R110002111 | Tara Oceans TARA_R110002111 (sample SAMEA4397363) | marine metagenome | biome: Polar Biome; feature: [ZZZ] marine water layer (ENVO:01000295); material: water (ENVO:00002006), including particulate matter (ENVO:01000060) such as... | depth 199 m
CTGAACATCTCCTTCTGCCGTTCCTGTCAATGTAACAGTGACTGCAACAGTTTGGTTCTTTTCTTCTTTTTTCTGAAGCGGATGCGTCAAAATCGAAGACAGATGAGTGGCAATCTGATTTTTCAGTTCAGGCTTTTCCTGGGGATGATTGAGAATTTTTTGCAGATCCGCGAAAATTTCTACTCTCTGCCCATAAGCGTTCTCATACTCTTTTTTTGTAGCAGCCAGCGAAATGATTTTCAGGGAATTGATTCGCTCTGATAAATCTTCAGCATTGTTATTAACGATTTTCAAATGTGCAGTGACGATTGCTTCTAATACAGCTCCTGCTTCAAGAGGGTAATTAGCATCCTCACATTTCTGACAGGAACACAAGTCCGGCTCTACGGCTGGACTTGGAGCCTGTTGAGCCAGCAACTCTGTCTGATTTAGAATGCAGAACCCAGCCAGGATCAGAACGTTGACAGCAGACTTCAGGAGCGGATTGAAACGGGGTCGTCGCAGCATGATCTCTTCCTCACAGAATGAAACTCGGACAAAGTGTGCACATCACACCTGCATCTTGAGAAACATTTAGACAGAACACAAGCGTATCTTCTATATTTCCCCCATTTTCCGATGAGGTGAAATACGAGACAGGACTGCAGGAAGCCAGCGAATCACAGAAGAGAATCAGCAACGGTTCGCTGAGGGAGCGCGAAAGATTTAGTGCTTCAAGCAATCGAAGCAGGAGTTCCCTTATTTAAGAACTCTATCGAACGGCGGGCAAAGCATGCACAGGCGAAGTCAGGTCCAGCAGATCCAGAGTGGTGAATTCGATCACGTCGCCTTTCTGAATAGCCATGTTCCTAAAATTTTCATAATAACGAATCCACTTTTCAATCTCGTTTTTATTTGCTTCTTTTTTGGCTTTATCCTCCTTATTATCTAGTTTTTTCGGAAGACTTAAGGCACCATAATATTGATTCGGCATGATGATTCGAAATAATTGACCTCGATAATTTCGATAGATCACGGTCACTGCCTGTGCATTTTCTTTAAATTCCTGTGAATACTCCTTAGTAACTGAATCAATTTCACCTGTTTTATTCACTTTATCCTTTTCATTAGTGAGCAAACGGCCCGATTGCTTTGTAAAGCCAGTAAGAGCAAATTCTATTGGGATTAGGTTATTATTTTCATCATTCTCTGTACGAGTGGACAAAAACTGGTTTTCATTACTGAGATCTTGTTTGACTATATCCAGTGTGGAAATGCCATCATCTGGTGCAACAGGCATATTCGCAATCTGGGGATAGCCCAACATTGCTCGCGGAAGTACAGTCGCGACGGAGTCCTGCTGAAGAACGATCACATCCGGACGTAAATCCAGGATACTATTAATTTTTCCTTTTTCTTCATCCTCTACTTGTGCTGCTTTTGCTGCTCTCGCAAGTTCCGCGGCTCTTGTTGCTTCTGCAGCCGTTTTTCCAGCCGCTAATTCATCCTCTTTTACAGTCTTTGCTTTAGTATCTGCGTCCTCCTTAACCTTCTCTCTGATGATTGCCTGGGTGGTTGCCACTGCACTATCAAGTTCATGTTCGACCAGAAATGACATGAGTGTCGTTCCCTGCCCGGGGATGTCGACTAAATCAATACCGAAAGGATAAAAAGCAGTCGATACCTTACCTGTGGCAGGAGTCGTTATCGTTTTCTTGTGATGCTTTTGATTCTTGTGTTTATCTTTGTCGAAGAACTTGAAGTCGACTAATGTGATTCGCTCTTTCAGCGACGGATGCGTTTTTTCCGTTTTGTGCTGTTGTTTTGCGAGTTTGTGCTCTTTCAGTTCCTTTTGATTGTGGTATCCTGCCGGTTTCGGTTTCTTTGACAGGTGAAGCTGTGTGGGTACCAGCGCGCATCCCTGCTGAGTGAGAATCAATCCAATTAAACATAAAATGATTTGTTTCATTCTGCATCCTTGCATCATTCTGTTTCGATTCAATTCACAGGAGTCCACGTCGCTGTCAGTTTCTCAGCAGGGAGTGCATCTAAAATACCTAGCATTTTGAGCACGTGAGAGATGTGGCACCCAAAAGCGACATGGTCATTTGGAACAAAATTATCTCCCACCTTGTCCATTAACTGACCAAAGACAATTCCAATCACAACCCAGGAAAGTTTGCTGCCAACAGTCGCTTTTATCAGCAACACTGATCCACTATCTCCCCCTTCCAGAAACCGTGTCGTATTACTTTCGACTCGGATGACTCCCTTTTTGGGACCACCTATATTTACCTGAGTTTTTATGGCAGTAATTTTTCCGTTTAGTAATGCCCCCGTCTTGGCTCCATATTTATAAATCGGAAAGTATCTATCACTATTTTGCACCTCTTCTGTTGCAAAAACGACATCTAATGGTGCATTACCATCATTGAGGTCCTTAATCTGATAGGGAATCGAGAGTACCCCCTGAGCTTCTAAAAGTTTGAGAGAGAAATAGGAAGCATCTACATAACGCCCATTAGATGTGTGATCTGATACCTTTTCTTCCACCGGGCCTAAGTCTTGAGATTTGAAGTCCGATGAGATTATCCGAACAGTTTTACTTTTCGTAACATGCCTGTTTGATAATCCAAAGTTTTTCCCTCCCATCTCAAACACAATTCCCAACGTTCCAAAATTTCGCTCATGGTTCTTATCAGCAATTGGCTGTCCACCCAGGATTGGTGAATCTTTTGCGACAGGATGTGCAGGACCATCTCCAGCAGCCAGTCTGCCCACATCACTCGAAGCTGCAAATTGAAAACTTCCCTCGCGCACTTTGATTGGCGTGCCATTGATAGCCGGGGGTAACGGATCAAAATTGCTCGCTTTCAGCTGGCCTTCATCTTTCTTCCGGGAGACATTCACGTCAAGCACGTACTGTAAGGGAGACACGACCTGACGATACTTGGTGCGGAAACAGATGGCAATACCGGTCACATCACCATAATTTTTTCTCTGTTCCCCCTGCGACTTTTCGTCTTTATTTTCTCGCCGAAGTTTCTGTAGTTCAATTTCTTTGCTCAGTAAATCGTAGGCGACTTCGGCCCTCTCATATTGGGCATCGAGTTCGACCTTACGGGCTGCCATCTCCTGCCTGATCTCTTGATCTTCAATGATCCTCAGCAGAGGAAAAGGCTGCCACTCGTTGGTCTTGCTGGAAGCAAAGACGGTTGATTTTCCTGACAGAGCGTGCTGGTCTGCCCCCCCCTGATCCTCTGGGGGTTGCTTAACTAGCTTCTTTACGGCTGCCGCTTTGGGGGGACTCTGCTTGACTGTCGCTTTCCGCGGAGTCGATTTTTTCTTTACCGCCTTCTTCTTCGGTGATTTTTTCTTAGCTCCCTGCTTCTTCGCAGTTTGCTTCTTCGCTGCCTGTTTTTTGGGTGGTGCCTGCTTCTTAGATGTTGCTGCTGATTTTTGAGATGCTCGTTTTTTCATCGTTCTGCGTGACCTCTTTGAACCAGATTAACTTCAATTCAGTTCTTATTCCTACATCAGAAATACCTATTCGTACAGATACGATACATAACAGCACAACACGGCAGCAAGTATAAAACAGGAAAATCAGGTCATTTTGGTAAACACACTTAAAATCGAATCCACTACTCCAACAGCTCCAGAGCGGGAGGTGCTTCCGGGCGAAAACTGATACCTGTCTGTTTTTGTGCTGGTGCTGACACCCCTTTGATGGGCGCGGGCGATTGAGGGCCGGGAGGAAGCATTTCGTCTGTGGGAACCTGTTCGGCGGGAACAGGACAGGTATCACACTCCCCAATATAGCCCTGGACAAAGCAGTTGACCTCTTCTTCCCAGTGAGGGCGGGCCAGATCAAATCGCTGGCAGGCGATGACCGATTTTTCAAATTTCAAATTGGATTTCTCTCCCTCTTCTCCAGTAACCACACCTCCCTTGAAATTCGCATCGGAACTGGACAGCACCCCTTTTACATTATCTAAAGCTGCCCCAATCTGTTCCATCGTCTTTTCCTGCACTTCGGCCTGGATGGTCTTGAAATACTGATCATCATCAAAAGTAATACCATTTTTTTGAGACTCACCGAGAGTGAGCGATCCTCCGGCAGGCCGGACAAAATCGACTAGAAATACTTTGTCGGTATAAGCCAGTGTTGACTCGACTTCGAATTGAGGGGGAGAGAATGACTGCAGCTTGACGCCATCGTTGCCCCGGATCAAAACCTGTTGCTCATAAATCGAGACGACGACATGCGTCGGAACTTTCAGTTTGACAGGAACCCCTTTCTGTTTGTGGCCGAAACATTCCACGAACAGAGAATCGCTATCCAGTCTGCCAAGGGTCATTGTTTTAAATGACGTACACCCCGCATGTAACAGAGAAATCAGTAAACAGCTTACTAGAACAAAACGCATTAGTGACTCCTTCACTTAATCGATTTTAAATTATCCATGCAACGCACAACCGATTGTGCCAACCATTCGCTTACTGTCCCTCATCGCTGGGACAGACTGGAGTACCCTGTTTCTGATTGACATAGGTCTGCAGGAATCCCATCACATCATCTTCAAAATGTTCGGAATTCAGATCAAAGCGTGACCAGGCAATCACACGAGTGGTCTGAATCAGATTCAATCCTTCGACATTCTGATTTCCCTCTCCAAAACTACTCTCTTTACCTTTAGGAGAAGGAAGTTTTTTAATGAATTGAAGTGAAGCATTTAACAGTTCGGCAGATCTGATTATCGTCTCATCCTGGATATGGTAATGAATCCCTGAAAGCTGACCTTTACCGCTGTATTCGTAGTCCCGCTCTCGAATATTGTTTTTGATATCATCCTCCGAGATATCATCATTCTTGAAGGAGAATCCATACGAGTTACTAAGAACGTCTCCCCGAGGTCCTGCCGCTGGACGAACCGGATCCACCAGAAAGATTTTTTCAGTATGCTGAACTTTATGAGAGACGGTCCGGGTGCACCGACAGGAAGTCACGGGGATGAGTTCTGTCCCCTCCGCCTGCCAGTAGGTCTTTTCCTCAACGGTCAACTCAAGATGAGTCGGCACCCTGAGGGAAACCGGAACGCCTTTTAAATGTTGGTCCGGATTAGCGATCAGCGTGTCATCTTCCAGACGGTCATAGGCGGTTGTTTTAATGGAGCTGCAGCCATTATTCAGAAGGATCTGCAGTAGTATTATGGTGGGGATCCAATAACGCATCGAGATCTCCGTTTCTCTGATTAAATAGTTAATGGAAATAATGGAATCTGCTACAACCAGCTCAGTGAATACAAACCGATCTGGAGGCCCGTTCTGTCTTTTCTTTCAATATTCAGAGACTACCGTTCCAACTGTTTGAGTAAAGGTGAACTCGCAGGGCGAAACTCTGCAAGGGCCTTCTGAGGAGTCGGCTGCTTTAAAGTCGTGACTCCCGTGGGACAGGAATCGCAGACCCCCACAAATTTAGCCACTAAACAATTCATCTCGTCTTCCCAGTGAGGACGTGCCAGATCGAAACGCTGGTAGGCAACGATCGACTTCTCAAAATGCACATTCGGTAAGGTGGGGTCCCCCTCCACAAATTGAGCCGAGGTTTCGGTACCGGCTGCGCTTACTTTTTTGCCCTCAGTGATCGAGAACCCGCCCACCGTTTCTAGCGATTTAATGACCTGTTGCATCGTCTGCTCCTGGACTTTAGCGCGGATGGCTTCGAAGTACTGTTCATCATCGAAAACGATGCCCTGATTATCTCCTTCCCCCATTAAGTCCAGTGTCCCACCGGCCGGCCTGACAAAATCGACCAGAAATACTTTGTCGGTATAAGCCAGACCCGTTTCCACTTCATACTGCGGGGGCGAAAATGACTGCAGTTTGACTCCCTCTTTACCCCGAATTAACACCTGCTGTTCGTAAACAGTGACAGTCACATGCGAGGGGACTTTCATTTTGACAGGAATCCCTTTGCCCTTTTGCTTTCGTCCCATGCAATCGACGAACAGCGAATCGGTATCGAGCCTGCCCAATGACGTCGTATGAAATGACGTGCAACTCGAATTCGAGCAGAACACAAGTAACATCAGTACTGGAAAATAACGCATTCGTGACTCCTTCACTCCGTTCCTACTTGCGGATCCATCCTGGCGATGCCCGCAATATTCTCATTTACAAGTAGCAGTCACCGGACCGCCAGGTTCACAGGATTTATCGTTGAGATGCATATTCAGAAATTCCATCACATCGTCTTCAAAATATTCGGAATTGATGTCAAACTGAGACCAGGCGACCACACGGGTTGTCTGGATCACATTCAGTGCTCCCACACCTTCATTTCCCCCGCCAAATATCTTGGCGGTATTTGTCTGGCCTTCGGGTGTCTTTCCTTTAAACGCGTTGACAAAGTTCAGTGATTTTGCGAGCAATGTAGCCGAATCGGTAATGGTAGTATCCGTAATCTTGTAATTCAGTCCCTTCAGCTGACCACTGCCCGAATATTTTTCGGCGGTCGCTTGATCCGAATTATCACTCATAAAAGTGAATCCATATTTATTACTTCCGGATGCCGGACGCACAGGATCGACTAAGAAGATTTTTTCTGTGTATTGGACTTCGGGGGTCACATCTCGAGTCGCACGACAGGATGAGACCGGTATCATCTGAGATCCTTCCACGCGCCAGAATGTTTTTTCCTCAATCGTCAGCTTGAGATGCGTTGGAACTTTGAGGGTGACCGGTACGCCTTTTAAATGCTGGTCCGGATTGGCGATGAGTGTGTCATCTTCCAGACGGTCGTAAGCGGTCGTCTTGATGGAGCCGCAACCTGTGCTCAGCGCAAGCAACAGCGCAGCTGCGATTGAGCAGCGCATAGAGACCTCCGTTTCTCTAATGGGAATTATGAGATAATGAGGACAATGAGTGATTGCCCTTCTTTTGTCACAATCAGTATCGGAGGAGTGACATTATTAACAGTAAACTATGTACTTAAAGAGTCATATTTTGAGCACAGACGACACAATGTTCAGTCACAACAGGCAGAACTGCTACAACCGGACACAGGTCATTTAACCCTTTTATTTAAGGGAAACCTCGAATTCATAACCCTTTAGATACACCTGAGACTGCCGGCAAATCTGTCCTGAAACGAACTACAATTCCCGGCACTCAGTTGCGTTCAACGGCTATTTCCCGTTTACAATCGCGACTTGCGCGGGAGACGTTGGTGCATCGAGCAGTTCTACACGCAGCAAGTCCCGTTCTGCGGTTAAGTCGATGGCGAAGGTCAGAACATGGGTCCCTTTGCTGAGATCGAGTTCGGTTTCGGGTTTGAGAACGATCGGTTTTTCGCCGAGCCACATTTTCAAACCGTCAATCGAATTGAATTTCAGAATCGTTTTTCCGGGTGAAGTTGCTTCCAGTTCGCAGCGGACAAAGGCGGCTCCCGTCGCACGATTCGATACGTGCAGTTTGCCGATCTCGTCAAAGTTTCTGACCGGTAAATTTCCATCCACGCGGCTGTAAGCGGGTTCCCAGATAAACGCGGGATTTTCCGTCGCTGCGGTTGCGTGCCGGGTGCGGCGGATTGCGTTCATGGCTTCCGGGGTCCCTTTCATCGCGCGCCAGCGACGTACGACACGCTCTTTGCCGACTGTGTACGCATCCGTTTTTCCCAATTCGGACAGGAAGCGGGTCAGATCGACCAGTTCCTGGTGTGTCAGTTTTTCGAGTAAACCGACGGGCATCAGTGACGCAGCCGGCGCTTCCTCGTCAATCTGATCCAGGGGAATATTCATGAGATTGTCATTCACATCCCGCAGGACCAGCTGGCTGTCCGTGCGACGTACCAGCACACCCGAAAAGACTTTTCCCTGATCGGTGACAACGGTCAGCGCATTATAATTTTCCTTGACGGCTTTATTCGGGTTCAGCAGTGAATCGACGATGTAATCCAGCTGCGCACTGCCGCCGAGACTGAGGATATCGGGACCGACTTTACCGCCGGCGCCGCCGATGGCGTGGCATTTCAGACAGGAGAGCTCTTCGCGGCGGAAGATGGCTTCGCCTCGATGGGCATCCCCTTTGGTTTTCACGTCGTTGATCATGCTGGCCATTTCGTCCGGCGAGAGCATCACCGGTTGCGGGGCACCACTGCTGGTTAAGCCCCCGGCGACTGCAATCGCTTTTGCCAACTGGGGATTGGTTTGTCCGGTGGACTGAATCAGACGCCCTAACTGAATAGCGGCGTCTTTCGCGATTGTTTTTCCTTTGAGTGCATTGATGAGCACGCCCGCGCCCCCTTTTCGCTGCAGGAAAATGTTTGCCAGCGCGGAAAGAGATTCAGAGTCTGTAATCTGACTCATCAGGCTCACTGTCTGCTGTGCGGCCAGATTCAGATTCATTTCTGCGAGCGCGGCGACTGCAGCGATGCGAAGATTTTCTGAACCGTCGACACGACTCCGGTTGAGCAGCAGATCCTGATTTTCCTTGCCCCCCAATCGAGCCAAAGCAAACAGACACGATTTTCGTAATTCGATGTTTGTCTGATCTGATTCCGCCAGTTCGCGAATCGGCGCTTCTAACGATTCAATTTTCCAGAGCCCCGCACAATCGATGGCCGCCTGCTGGACGGGTAGTTCCTGCGAGCTGAACAGTGTCTGCAACAAACCCAGATTACCGGCGGGGCGGACTTTTCGTGCCTGAAACGCCTGTGCCAGGGTTCGCAGAATGGCGGCCTGCTGTGTCGGTTTTGTGTCGGCTTTCAAGGCGAGTTCAAACAGTTGCTGTAAATCGTTGGCATTCCCGAATTTGGCGATCAGATTCAGACTGGTCTGCAATTCGCTGTCGGGAATCTGGCCCGTTTGAATCAAACGTGTGACAACCGGTGCCACTTCCGGAGAATTGACGGCGGTCAATGCGAACAGCAGCTTCTTCGGAGTTTTCTGAAGAGATGATGTTCCTTCCAGCACTTGAGGCAGCCAGATGGATTTCGTCTCGCGTGTCGTGAGCCAGAGGGCATAATCCAGAAATTCATCGACGGGTTGATCAAGGGCCTGATAGGCGTCAGTCAAAACAGTCGGTTGATCGTATAAGGCCAGCGCACGAACGGCTTCCAGACGCACGCGCGGAAACGCATCGCCGGCCAGTGGCGCGATCAAAGCATACGTATCGGGAATCTTGTCTTTCCATTCCCGGGCGACACGAATCGCAGCGGCGCGGGCTCTGCCGTCTTTAGAGTTCAGACAACTCTGCAACAGTTCGGGTTGTACGCTGTTAATACATTGAGCCACCCAGAGACCTTCCAGCTGATTGTGTTCAAATTGCGGGTCTTGAGGGTCGAGATTCTGCAGCCAGTTTTTTAAATCGTTTTCAACTTTCGCCTGTCCCCGTTCCCGCAGAACGTTCTTGGCATTCTGGCGGGTCCACTCTTCGGGCAGCTTCAATGCTTCCAGCAGTTCCTGATTGGTGGCATCGACCAGTTTCGGTCGGGGCAGTGTTGGTTTCCCTTTGTAAGTCACACGCCAAATGCGTCCGTGGGTATGGTCGCGGCGGGGATCGCGGAAATCGACTTCGCCGTGTTGAATGATCGGGTTGTACCAGTCGGCGATATAAATCGCGCCATCCGGTCCCATTTTGACATCGATCGGACGAAAGGCGACGTGGTCGGTTTTAATAACTTCCACCTGTTCCCGGGAAACATAACCGGCTTCATTTTCCGTGACCACAAAACGGCAGACGCGATGGCCGCGGAAATCGTTCGTGATCATATTTCCCTGCCAGTCATCGGGCAGATGACGGCCGCTGAGAATTTCCAGGCCGCAATGTTTGGGACTGCCGAGATTCAGACCTTTCAGAATGCGCTCCGCGCCCACCGCCGTCACAAAGGCGGCACCGGGGAACGTGTAATTGATGCCGTGCCCGTAGGCACCATCGGTCGCAAATGATTGGCCCCAGCGGTCAAAGTGATGGCCCCAACTGTTGACCATGCCCCGCATGACGACTTCCAGATCCATCGTTTCCGGACGGTATTTCCAGATCCCGCCCCCGTTCAGGCGTTTTACGCCGTGCGGTGTTTCGATGTGACTGTGAATATAAATCGACTGATTAAAAAAAAGATCGCCTCCCGGCCCCCAGCGGAGTGTGTGCAGAATATGGTGCGTGTCTTCGGTGCCGAAACCGGCGAGAACCGTTTCACGCACATCTGCTTTGCCGTCGCCGTCCGTGTCTTTGAGATGCAGCAGTTCCGTACTGTTTCCGACATACGCGCCCCCGTTACCGGGCATGACGGCGGTCGGAATCAATAAACCGTCCGCGAAGACAGTGGTTTTATCTGCGGTGCCATCACCGTCCTGATCTTCCACGACCAGAATTTTATCGTTGGCCTTTTCGCCCGGTTTGATTTGCGGATAAACTTCGGAAGCGGCGATCCAGAGACGGCCTTGTGCATCGAAATTCATCTGAATCGGTTTGGCAATTTGCGGATCAGCGGCATACAGATTGACTTCGAACCCTTCCGCGACTTTGAACGACTTGCGTTCGAGTTCGGGATCGGTGGGCGGAATGTCGGTCAGGTCGCGTTGTGCCCAGGCGGTAGAACTGGTCAAAAGACAGATCACGCAAAAAGAAATTTGAATCATTCGTTTCAGCGGGAGAGCGGCTTGATTTATCACGGGAACGATCCTTTAGAGATCAAAAACGGGTCGGTAATATTTTCGCAAGTAAAGAATGATGGATCGCAGCTACTGAGTGGAAATCAGGCGATGGATGGTCGCCTCTTTTTCTTCAATCAGCGGAATGAACTGGGGCAGTTCTTTGGCGTTCTGGCCTTGCTCGTGTTTGCGGAAGCCCAGCAGATAGGTGATATTCTGCGGTCGCCAGCTGTAAAAATACTCGCGATTTTTATCAAATGTCAGTTGTCGCACTTCCTGCTCAACCGAGGGAGACAACTTCACGGGATGTAAGCCGAGATCAGTGGCAATCACATCTGCGGCTTTCTGATAGCCGGCTTCTGTTAAGTGAATACTATTCGTGGTCAGTTTGAGGTGCGGCTTGCCTGCGGGCTCGGGAATCAACTGGTTGTACAAATCGACATAATAATGATTGCCCTGCGCGGCTGTTTCCTGCAGCAGGTCGCAATAGTGTTGCAGATCCCGGTTATGTGCTGCGGGATCCGGCATCGGCGCCCCCTGGTTTTCAAATCGATGCGGCGAGACGATGATGATTTTAGCGCCGGTGGGCTGTAGATCGGCAAGCAGCTGATGCAGTTGTTTCTGAAACGCGGCTAACCCCTGTTTGCCGGCGAATGCTTCGTTGCCACCATAACCAAGCAGAATGGCGTTTGGTTTGAGATCTTTGATCTGCGTCAGCATCCGTTGATAACCGGCGGCCGGGGGATCAAAAATGCCTCGCGAGTCCGCCCAGACGGTGTCGGCACTCCAGCCCAGATTACGGAACGACAACTTCGCCTCGGGAAAACTTCTCAGAAATACACTTTCCCAATTCCCGAATTTTTGTGCCCGTTCGATCAGCGTATTGCCCAGAAAAATGATCCGGTCCCCCGATTTCAGTTCGAATGCGGGAGGAGCTGCAGATGCATGTTGCAAGGAACAGAAAACAAACAGAAGCAGGAATAAAATGAGACGCTTTTTCACGGAAGGACCTCTGAAGCTGGTTTTGAGTCGGTAATACTGTTTCTACGTTAAAATAACAGGCTTTGAGGGGAACAGCAAATCAGGATTATGAAAAAAGAACTGAAAAGAGGTTCGAAATCAAATGCTCAGCATTCGACTTAATTAGCCTTGTAAAGATATCGCCGCGATTCCGGACAAATCAGGATTCCAGCGGGGCATCGTTCTCAGCCTGCTGCTGCATGTATTCCGTCGTGAAGACGGTGGTATCCGGATCAGAGGAAAATTGTCCCTCATCGAAATAATCGGTTTCAACTTCTTCGATCCACCGGCGTAACTCATTTTCATAATCGCTGGGAAGATCGCTTTTGACAAGCAGGCGATGGAAGTCGGCGGCGCCGTCCTCTGCCAGATCGGCTGCTTCGGCGCTCGGAAAACGTTCGCCGGGGTCAGGATGCACAAGACGGTGAATCAGTTTCATTAACGGTTCACTCAAGGCAAATTCTTCCGCGGGAAACCATTTCGGAAGTTGCTGCAGAATATTTTGTTTCGCTTTGATCAACTGTGGATATTTCAAATTGGCAAACGGCTGAAAACCGGTGATGACTTCAATCAGAATATATCCAAGGCTGGCCAGATCGGATTGCGGTGTCGCGCGTCCTCCCGAGAGCACTTCCGGTGCGGCATAAGTCGGCGTACAGGGTTGATTGGAAGGCAGGTTGTTTAAATCAATCGCCGACCCGATGTCAATAATCTTCGCATTCCCGCTGCGTTTCAGCATGATGTTGGCCGGTTTCATATCACAGTGGATAATCTCGTTGCGATGCAAGGCTGCCAGTGCTGCCAGACATTCGCGCAGAATGGAAACGGCAATTCCCGGCTTCAATCGCGGCTGCTGAACCCCTTTCGTGAAAACATTGTTGTTGATGTTTCTCCAGCGGCGTGAAGTCACCTGCTCACGAATCTGCTTGAATGTCGCAGGCGTGAGCAGACTGCGTAAGTCGTAGCCATCAATCCATTCCATCTCCATGATATAGATGTCATTTCGAGTCACGAAGTTCTGAATGGCGACCAGATGATTTTCCTGAACCCGGGCGACCCGCGCGGTAACCTGAGCCAGTCGCGCCATCTCAGCCTGATAGACCGCGCAGCTGTCATAACGTTTCGGTGAAAATAATTTGAGTGCAACGGGAATATTAAATCCATCTGCGCCTTCGCGGGCACTCAGATAAACTACGCCCTGCCCCCCAATTCCCAGGCAGCGCGAGAAAGTACGCAGATTATTCCACTCCAGATGATTGTTGTTGAGCAATTCCTGGTAATGTCTGTTCAAATCTGACAAGCTGCCAGGTTGTGAAGAATCGTGTCTGGTCAAAGGAAATCCGAGTGCATTGTGTAAAAATATGCCTGTGTTTCTCAGTCCCCATCAGACCGGAAAACACAGATGAGATCGCAGTGTAATTTTAGTCCGTGATCCCTGATTTAATATCGATAAAAACAGAAATCTGTTATGTATAAAATAAAAATGTTGCTTTTTTGGAGGCAACTGTTAAACAATAGGAGTTAGAGGAAGTCTGGAATTGGCCCGGATCGACGAATGGTAACAGATCTCATTCACAACAGAAGGGCAGACATCCGAAAAGTAAGAGTCTGGACAACTGACAGGAACTCAGGTTCGGTTTGCTTGTGACTGAAACCGTTCCGCTATTTCAACAGGTTGGGCTATTTGTTCAAGGAGCAGGACAATGATTGCGACAATAAAAATGGCGTTGAACGCGCAATCGATCACTCAGCTAATTGATGAGGTAAGCACCCTTCTGGAAACAGGAGAAGGGTGCTGGAAAATCGAGTATGGCAAACGCATTCTATTTCTGATTGTAGACGAAGAACATGACCGCGTGCGATTAATGACACCCATTATGAAAGAAGATCACCTGGAAGAAGACGATTTGTGGGACGTGATGGAAGCCAATTTCGATCGTTCGCTCGATGCACGTTATGCCATTGGTGATGGGGTACTCTGGTCTTTATATTTACATCCCCTGACCGATTTGAGCCGTAATCAGTTTCTGAGTGGCATGGATCAGGTCGTCACACTGGCAAACAATTTTGGCGGTTCATTCTGCAGCAGTGATATCATTTTCGGTTCCGATTGAGTCCCCTTCAATACTGCGACGAAATGCAGGACGAGACGAATAGATCAGCCTGACTCGATGCGACGTTCACCTGGAATCGTCAGTCATCCTGCTTATCAAGGATCACCGTGCATTCGGGCAGGCTGTCCAGAAAAATCTGACCATAACGTTTGGTTCGTACCCGTGGATCAAGAATGACCACCTGGCCGCGATCACTGGCGGAACGAATCAGTCGGCCGAAACCCTGCTTGAGTTTGATAATGGCTTCGGGAATCTGGTAGTCCATAAACGGATTCCCCCCCCTGCTGCGAATGGCTTCGACCCTGGCTTCCAGCAGCGGATGATCGGGCACGCTGAAGGGGAGTTTGGTAATGATGACATTGGTCAGCGCGTCGCCGGGAACATCGATGCCCTGCCAGAAACTGTCGGTTCCGAACAGCACGCCCCGCGGATTGTTGCGAAAGCGCTCCAGCATCAGCGATCTCGGTAAACCATCGCCTTGCAGATACAAGGCCAGATTCTGTTCCCGCAGCCAGCCGCTGATCCGGTCCGCGCACTGAGTCATCATTTTATAACTGGTAAACAGCGCAAAGGCGTGCCCGTCTGTCTGTTCGATATACAGTTTTAATTTCTCAGCAACCGCTGCCTCATACGCGGCCGGTGCCTCACCGGGGTCCGGCATCGATTCGGGCAGGATCAGTCGAACCTGTTCCTGATAATCAAACGGGCTGCCCAGTTTCAATTCGTCGCACTGCGTTAACCCGAGCCGCGACCGCATGAAGCTGAAGTCCTGATTGCCAACCGCCAGCGTGGCGCTCGTGAGAATCACAGTGTTGGCCTGATTGAACAGTTCGTCTCTAAGAACCGGCCCGACATCCACCGGTGCATTCACCATTTTCACGCGCTGATTTCTGCCCTGAGAAACTTCCACCCAGTAAACTGAATCGGCGTCCGCCTGCTGAGTCAGCCAGCTGTTTAACGCATCTCCCAAAGCAGAGCTGCGTTCGGCGGCTGCCGACAATTCGATCTTTTCTTCCTCGTTTTTCAGCGAAAAGGCATATTCAGAGATCTGCGCTGCCAGCAGCTTCATTTCGTGAGTCACCAGATTCTCAATCGGCGGCTTTTGCCTGATGCGTCGATTGGAAAGCCCCTGGCTGGATTGCCATTCGAGTAAATGATCAAACAAATCCTCGACCATAAACCGGAGCCGTGTCACGTGCTGCTGACACGCGATCAGGTTGTGATGCAGCAACAATCCTTTTTGTGTCCTGTCGTTATACAGCTTGCTGAACAGGTAATCGAACTGGCTGTTCGTAATGGACAGACCAAGGTGATCTCCTGCCACCCCTTCAATCGTGTGCGCTTCATCCAGAATGACCGTGTCATAATCGGGCAGAATGCTGCTTCCATCACGGCGTAATGCCAGATCAGAAAAAAACAAGGCATGATTGACGACCAGCACGTCCGCGTTCCAGACACGCCGACGCGCCCGGTAATAAAAACATTCATTATAGGTTGCACAACGTTTGCCCATGCAGTTTCCGTGCTCGCTCTGAATTTCATCCCAGATTTTCGGGATCGGTCGAAATTCCAGATCGGAACGGCTGCCGTCGGTTGTTTTGCGGGACCATTGCACGATCTGATCAAGCTGATTCAATTCATCTTCACGGGAAAAGATACTGCCTGCCCGATCAACGGCCCCTTTCAGACGGCGCCGGCTCATATAATTGGAGCGGCCTTTTACCAGAACCGCTGAAAACTCGACAGGCAATACCGCATTCAAAAAGGGAATGTCCCGCGTAATCAACTGTTCCTGCAGGCTGATGGTATTGGTCGAAACGATCAGCCGTTTGCGGTCTTTGCCGGAACGGGTTTCATTTTGTTTGCAGGTCGCTAAAATCGCGGGGACCAGATACGCGAAACTTTTTCCAACCCCCGTACCGGCTTCCACCAGCAAATGTTTTTTCTGGTCGATGGCGTGCGCAACCGCTTCCGCCATTTCCAGTTGCTCAGGACGATGCTCATATCTTTCGAGCCTCTGGGCAATCTTGCCATCGTTTCCGAGAATTGAAAGTACATCTGTAGTCAAAGTGAGCCTCACCTGATGAGTTGAAACAATTCAGAACCAACCATGCTTGATAATGGGCTCTGGAAGAGTGCTTATTTTTTCCGCCGAAAACTGACAACACAGACATCGTCTGTTTGCATCGCCCCCTGTCGGAACGCATCCACATCAGACAGCAGGCCTTTCACGAGCGGCTCAACTTCATCCGGACCGGACTTGAGATATTTCACCAGACGGTCCCGGTGATACAGCTTGTTATCATGATCCATCGCTTCAGTGACTCCGTCCGTGTACAACACCAGCGTGTCCCCTTTTTCCAGTGAAATGGTTTCCACATGGAACGTCTGGTCTTTTAATACTCCCAGAGGCATTCCCGATTTTTCCTGCGCGACCGGTTCCACACTTCCATCGGAACTTTTTCTGAGCAGGGGCGCCATATGACCGGCGTTGACAATCGAGACCGTATGTTTTTTGGGATCGAGCACCGCCAGCACAAAAGTGATGAACCGCAGACCGACGCCGCTGGAAGCAATTTCCGTATTCAACTCTGCCAGCGCTTTATCTGCCGAGGACTTGGAAAGAACCTGATAACGGGCAGAGGCATACAGTCGTGCCATCAGAATTGCCGCCGGAACTCCCTTGCCGGCCACATCGCCTAATGTGACAACCAGTTTTCCATTCGGAAGATCAATGTAGTCAAAATAGTCGCCGCCGACACTCTGGGCCGATTCGTAGTAGTCAAAGAATTCATATTCCTTGAATTTCGGTCGGCTGTGAGGCAGTAATCCCAACTGAATCTGATGGGCAAATTCCAGATCGCGCTCGATATCCCGCTGCTTGACCAGGTCTTCATGTAATTTGGCATTTTCGACGGCCAGACTCGCCTGCTGTGCAATCGCGACCAGCACATCCAGATCGTCTTTGTCAAACTGCTGGCCGATATCGCGGGTCGCAATCTGGATGACGCCCAGAATGTCGCCCCCCTGCGAAACCAGCGGGACGCACATCATCGAACGGATTCTGAGTGAGGTAATGCTCTCGCTCATTTTGAATCGATCATCCTCGACCGCGTCGGCGCTCAGAATCGCAGCGCCACTCATGATCGCCTGGCGGACAATGGTCGTGCTGATCCGGATGGAGTCTTCATCTTCTGCCCGTCGGGCTTTGGTGGCTTTAACCACCAGTTTTTTGCGTTCCGGGCTTTGCAGCATGATAAAGCCCTGGTCCGCCTGTGCGTAAATTTTGAACAGACCATCCAGAATACGGGGAAGAACTTCATCCAGTTTTAAGGCACGGCTCAGAACCTGACTGATTTCCAGCACCGCGCGCAACTTGACTTCCGGCTTCACACTGATGCGCAACTGGCTGCTGATATTCAAATCGAGCTGACTGATAATCGATGAGCCATCCAGCACGCCTTCATTAGAACTGCCATCCATGGCCAAGGAACGGGCCTCTTTTTTCAGAGACCGGCTACTGACTTCCATCGTCTGTTGAATCGCCGAGTCGATGAAATCAGGGGAATCCTGGTAGTCCAGTAAAAACTGCATCTGAATGTCACAAATGCTGATTGTATCGTTTTCGTGCAGTTCCGTCCGGCCTTCGATGACGGTTCCATTCAGGAACGTTCCGTTTCGGCTGTGAAGATCTTCCAGATAATAAAAGCCATGACTTTCCAGAATCTGCGCGTGATAACGGCTGACCGCGACGTTATCCAGCACGATCTCGCAATTGGGGTGACGGCCCATAATGACACGCTCACCACTCAACTCGATGATCTGTTCGGGAACTTTCCCTTTTAAAATTTGTAAAATCGCCACCGCTGTGCCCGACTAGACTGAAATTTGACTGATAACTGGAGTTATTATGGTAAATTGAATGCCGTTAAAATCAAACTGCATCTGAAAAGATTATAGTCCACTGCTCTGAAAAAGACATCTCTCCCGCAAACAGGACCTGGGAAGATTATCAAGACAAACGCTTAAATTCGGCAGGAAAAGCCGGTTACCGGTTTCTTGTTACACCGTTTCCGTTATTCGCTGATACGATCTAAAGGTTCTAAGAATTCCTGAATTTCCTGTTTATTTTCAAAGGTGATCTCAGGAGAGTTTTGGTTGGTTCTGAGTGCATCCACGACTAAATCACTCATTTCCGTATCTAATTCGTTGAAATGATCTCTGACGTGAAGTTTCCAGATATCCTGGGATGTGCGTGTCTCCCCTTTCAAACTGTCAAGCACCATCAGGCCGGCATAACCATTAACCTTAAACGCAGACTGACCGGAGTCGATCAGTTGCTGAAAAATCGTTCTCGCATCCTCATAACGCTCCGGCTTGATCAGTAACGCCCCCAGTCGAATTTGCCCGCGGGGTTTGTAAAACTCGTTCACAGGAACATAATCAATGACCGCCTTCCAAGCATCCTCATTGTCTTTCAACCGCATGGCAAAGAAGAATTGTGCCATTGCTGATTTTTCATGTGGTATCTTATTTGCGCTGGTCGCACCGTCTGCCTGTTTCACAAATGGTGCATTGAGTGGATCGCCGGGACGATTCACCCAACCGATGGCAGCAGCCACGCCGCCTAAACAGAGTGACGCGATCAGAAAAACAAAGAGCTGTTTCCGGAATCCGCGATTACCCTGCAGAGGGACCAGTGTTTTCCAGTTTCGCAGCTGGCTGCCGGAAGTCTGTTCCGGAATTTTTTTAATTTCCTGCATGAGCTCGGTCGCGTCTGCAGGTCGTTTATTGGGATCTTTTTCCATCATGCGATGAACAAGCGCGCAAAGTTCTTCGGGCAGATCCGGTCGGCGTGTTTTCAGCGGAGGTGCCGACTCATTCAGATGTTTGACGGCAATCGACAGTGCGGTTTCCCCATGAAAGGGGGGACGCCCCGAGATCAGATGATAACAGGTCACTCCCAGCGAATAGATATCGCTGCGCTGATCGAGTGCCCTGCCATTGACTTGCTCCGGACTCATATACAAGGGGGTGCCCATCGTTGTCCCGACCTGAGTCAAATTAACGCGTTCTTCCGACTGGCCGATCTGCGCCAGTCCAAAATCGGCCACCTTGATCAGTTTTCGCGATGTGATCATGATGTTTTCGGGTTTGATATCCCGATGTACGATCCCTTTTTCCGCGGCTGCGTTTAACGCCGCGGTGACCTGACGCATGATCCGCAGGATCAGGGCACAATCGGGGGGCGCATGGCGGGCGAGGTGTTCTCTGAGATTGAGACCCCGCACATATTCCTGCGCGATATAATGTGTGCCCTCGAATTCGCCCGTCATATAAACCTGAACAATGTTCGGATGGGTCAGGCCGGCGGCTGCTTTCGCTTCACGTTCGAAGCGTTTGAGATGCGTCTCATCATTCAACAATTCATCATGCAGAACTTTAATGGCGGCTTCCCGTTTCAGCGAAACCTGTTCCGCCAGATAAACGGTCGCCATTCCCCCCTGCCCCAGTTTTCTCAGAATCTTGAAGTCACCCAACTGACGGCCCACCAGATTGATGGATTCCGTTTTGTGGCGCGGACGGGAGGAATCACTGGGTCGGTAGACCGTGTCCTGCAAGGGATCTGAATCGTCGAAGCCCGAAGTCTGCTGCGTACGAGAGCCTCCCCCCTGAATGGGAGGGGGCGAGGAACTTTCTCCGGTCGTTCCCGCCGAGAATTTGCTGATTTTTTTCTGCGGTTTGTCAGATGGCATAAGTCGTTGTCTGGCAATATCGTAAGTCGTTTAACACCTGCTACAGAGAAGCACACACTCTCCATAATAGAGGTGATACCCTGTCAGGTATAGAGAAAGTTTTTATTTGTACCAAAAAACTGGCTGCAGCGAGGATCTCCCGTTGTTTTACGACTGATAATTCACATTTTACGGTCTGCCAGACGATTCAGAATCTCGGCCCCCTGTTCCAGAATCGGATTTTCCTGAGCATAGGAAATGCGAAAATGGGTATCCCTGCTACTGAACACATTGCCGGGTATGATCAGCAGATTATTCTTAATCGCCTCGGTACAAAATTCGGTGCCCGTGCCCCATGGCGTTTTGAGGAACATATAAAACGCGCCCTGCGCGCCAGTGATTTCGAATTTGTCCCCTAAGCGGTCCCGCATCAGATTCCGTTTCTGGTGATATTCTTCCACGCGATCCGAAATGTCATAGTCTAACGCAACCAGTCCCGCCCATTGCACCGGATGCGGCGCACAGACAAACGTGTATTGCTGCAGTTTGATCATCTGCTGAACCACACTTTTCGGACCATGCACAAAACCGAGACGATGCCCCGTCATCGAGTGTGATTTGCTGAACCCGTCGATCACGATCACTTTTTCATTGAACGCAGCCGGGCTGACAAACGGCTGGTCGTAGCAGAATGCGCGATAGATTTCATCGCTGACCAGTGCGATATTTTTTTCCGCTGCCAGCTCTGCCAGCGCACGGGTTTCCTCTTCCGTGGCCACATGGCCCGTCGGATTGCTGGGGCTGTTGAACAGAATCAGTTTCGTACAGTCGGTGATTGCAGCGCGGACTTTTTCGATATCCATTGAGAAATCGGGATACGTTTCCACGATCACGGGTTTGCCGCCGACGACTTTCGTCAGATGGGTATACATCACAAAAAAAGGATCAAAAATGATGACTTCATCGCCGGGATTGATGAGCGCATTCAGAACCAGCATCAACGCACCACTGGTGCCACTGGAAATAAAGACCTGCCGGTCAGCATGGTGATACTCTGCATCGACGCGTGATTGAATTTTTTCAATCAGCGGCGCAATACCCTGCGTCTGACTGTAGGCGTTTTTCCCATCTCTGATCGCCTGACAGAAGGCATCTTTGATGGGTTCCGGCGTATCAAAGTGAGGCTGACCGATGCTGAGATTGATCGGATTTTTCATATTGGCCGCCAGGTCGAATACTTTTCGAATTCCTGAGGCGTCAATCAGGTGCATGCGGTCGGCAATCCATTCTTCACTCATATGATTCACGTTCTTTTTCTGAAAGGCAGATAAAATTCGGTTTGATGATGTCTGGCTGATTTTATTCTATCCCGGCTTGCCAGCACAAGCGGGAACCAACGGACCGTTTTTAAGGAATGTGTTTCGATAAAAAATAAAGACCGGCATAAATTCGCGCATCGAGCAGGCAGCCTCGTTTTTCAGCCGCGTGCAGCCACGGTTCGATTTCCGCGAAGGGCACAGCGTGTACGGTAATGTTTTCTGATCCATCACCCCCGCCTTCAGAGACTTTTGTCAGATCCAAAGCGAGAAAAAAATGGACCGTTTCATCCGTCATTCCGGCGGAAGAAACCGTTGATCCCAGCGATACCAAAGACTCGGCCTGATACCCGGTCTCTTCTGCGAGTTCTCTGGCAGCGGCGGTCTCGAATGCTTCCTCTTCCTGGCCCGCGATATCGCCAACCAGCCCCGCAGGAAATTCGATGACCGACGCATTAACGGGAGGACGAAACTGTTCCACCAGAATCACGCGTTGATCCTTCGTCAGCGGAAACAGGCAGACGACCCCGGTCGTATTCACACGTTGGACGAATTCCCAGCGTCCGCGTTTGATCAATTTTAAGAAGCGGGACTCTGCGATCGTTTGATCGGCCGTCTGATCTTGCACACTCATGAATCTCTTTCTGCTGCCTGTCGTGTTTACATTGATTAGCAAAGTTTGCAGTCGCTGTTTCCTGGTAAGAACTTCCTCATTCTCCCTCTTATCGATTGAACTCAAGATTCAGATCACTAAGAATGGTATGAGATTTCACTCCCCTGGTTTTTCATTTTCATCAGAGAGGTGTCTGTTTGATGCACAACTTGCTATTGAGGTTCGCTAGAAAAGCCGGCAATCGTCGTCCCTCTTTTGCTCTGTTTCTGATTGTAGGGGCAGCGATTTGTTTTTTCTATCGTTGCGAACTGAAAGCAGAACCGAATTCTACACAGGCGGACAAAAAAACGTTTCCGATGCAAAAAGAATGGGGAACGATCACTGCTTTGCCAGAGGGACTGAAGCTGGAGATTTCAAAGTCGGTTCCCCAGCACAAAATTCAAATTCCACGGATGAACAATCGCGTGAAGGCGATCTATTTCGCGCACGATGCAGAGACAAAACCACTGACACTGAAACCAGGCATTACGGAATGGGAAATCCAGCTCCCCCAAACGGAGCTGCCACTACCGGCGTCGGTGATTGTCGAATTCAAAGAACCGCCTTATCTTCCCATTCAACCGGCAGTGATTCAGGAAAATGCAGAGCAGCAGCTGGTTCTGGACGCGAAAGACGCGGTCGTGCATGGTGAATTGCTGCGGTACGAGCCTCAGCCTCATAAAAACACCGTCGGTTATTGGGCCAATGAAAAAGACTGGTGCGAATGGAAACTCGATCTGAAAACCCCCGGCGTCTTTGATGTGTATCTGTTGCAGGGATGCGGAAAAGGACAGGGAGGGAGTGAAGTCCAGCTGTCCGTCGGGGAGCAGAAATTGAATTTCACGGTAGAAGACACGGGACATTTTCAGAATTTTAAAGAACGGCACATCGGCAAAGTGCAGCTCGATCAAGCCGGCGTGTTGACACTCCAGGTGAAACCAATACAAAAAGCCAGGAATGCCGTGATGGACGTGCGACAAATCCGCCTCGTCCGGCAATAATAGGCTACCACGTGAATATGACTGATTTTTATCATTGCCTCAGTTTACAGGAACCATTTATGAAACCGCTCGCCCTCTTTCTTTTCTCGCTTGTATTATTAAACCAGATCAGCGCCGCCGCCGCTGATTCGATCGTCGATACCTCTTCCCCCCTGGAAACCATCGCCACCGATTTTGGTCTGGCTGATGGCCCTGCCTGGGACGGCGGAGGAAATCTCTATTTTCCCGACGTGAAAGGGGGCAAGCTGTATCGCTATAACCCCAAAACGAACAAAGTGCAGGTGTTCCTCGAAGACGCCGGACGCATCAGCGCCAGTTATTTCAGTCACGGTAAACTATTTCTTTCCGATAATGGCGAAAGTCAGATCAGCGTTCTGAACGGTAAACAGAAAACCCCGATCGCCGGCCAGCCCGCAGACGCCAAGCCTCCGCGCAGACCCAATGACCTGGTCGTGGATCAACAGGGGGGCATCTATTACACGCTCACCGGACAGGGCGAAGTGATCTGGATTTCTCCGGAAGGCAAACAGACCGTTGCAGTCAAAGACATCAAAACCCCCAACGGACTGATCCTGTCTCCTGACGGCAAAACCCTGTATGTAGCCGCCTATGTGCCGAAAGAGATCTGGGCTTACACCGTTACCAAACCCGGTCTCGCTGAAAATGGCCGCCTGTTTGCCAAAATGGATGATGGTCCGGACAAAGGCGCCGACGGCATGACCATCGACCGTGCCGGCAATGTTTATTGTGCGGGTCCGGCTGATATCTGGATCTGGAATCCGGCTGGCAAACTGCTGGCGAAGATTAATACGCCCACACGTCCGATTAACTGCGCCTTTGGTGATCAAGACCTGCGTTCGTTATACATTACCGGCTTTGGTGGCTTGTACCGCCAGCGGATGAATGCGTACGGCTGTGTTCCGGAACCAGCTGCCGAACCCACAACAAGTACCAATACACAACGTCCTTCAACGACCGTGCCGGAAACAGTGACTCCGCATCTGAATGTGGTCTACGGTGAAGCAGGACCCCGCAAGTTTCTGTCTGATATTTTCGTCCCCAACACAGGCAAAGGTCCTTTTCCCGCAGTAGTGGTCGTGCATGGCGGAGGCTGGCTGAACGGTGACAAAGCGAAATTCCGCGCACTGGCGATTGCCCTGTGTGAACGCGGTTATGTCACCATGGCTGTGGGCTACCGTCTCGGCTATGAAGCGAAATTTCCGGCAGGTATTCAGGACTGCAATGCCGCCGTCCGATTTTTGCGGGGCGAAGCGAAACAGTTCAACGTCGATCCGCAGCACATCGGTGCCGTGGGAGGTTCTGCCGGCGGACATCTGGTAGGATTGATGGCGGCAACACCGCATGTCAAACAGTTGCAGGGAGACGCGGGCCACCCGGATCAGTCTTCTGCGCTGCAGGCAGCCATCGTCATGGCCGGTCCGATGCAGATGGCTTCGGGCTCGGTCGCAGAACGCTCGCGAAAAATTCCCGAGAAATCCAACTCGAATCTCTGGCTGGGAAAAACGATTGATGAAGATCCTGAGTTGTATCAACTCAGCGACGTGTATCTGCACCTGTCTGCAAAAACGCCCCCCCTTTTGTTTATGGTGGGAGAGTTTGATCTTCCGGAACGAAATGAACCTTCTCGCGAAAAACTGAAATCACTGGGCGTCAAAACCGGCGTCAAAATTTATCCGAAAGGCAAACACGGCTGCTGGAATCAACTGCCGTGGTTTCACGACATGGTCGAAGACATGGATCAGTTTTTTCAGGAACATCTGAAATAAACCGGAAATACGAAAAGGGAAGAGGATAATGGCCCGTTACTTGTCCTCTTCCTCCTCGTCATCGAATTCGTACTCATCGCTGAAATCAAATTCTTCTTCTTCGATTTCACTACTGATTTCGCCGTCGCTGATTTCATCGGCGTCATCAAAATCAAGATCATCTCCCGGTGCCAGTTCGTCTTCGTCAACGCCGATTTCGCCATCGCTGAATTCGTCATCAACAAATTCATCAGAAAGTTCTGCCGCCGAATCAGATACCAGGTCGTCGTCTGCTTCGTCTTCATCTGCGGGCTGATCTTTCCCTTTGGCCTTTTTCTTAGCAGCCCCTTTAGGTCCGAAGATCAAGGCACCGAGGGGTACGACCGCCAGAAAGGCACTCAGCAATAGCGTCAGACCTGCCACGCCAAGTAAGCTGGTTGACATGGCTTCGGCGTGATTCAGAAACGCCATCACCAGCAGATAAGTCAAAAAGGCGCCGGGGATCGCAGCGACCAGAGACATCAGAGGAAGTTGTAGTTTCGACACAATCACTTTTCCTGAAAGGGGCTCAAACGCAGTAAATGTATGACAGGCCGATTTCCGGTATGGACCGGAATGCAACAGGTCTGGCTTCCATCGTAAAGAGACATCAGGCGTATTTTCAAGCCTGGATTTTAAAATGGTACTCTTAAATATAGAGTCCTGTTTGACGGCATCGCCTGTTTGCTGGTATTGATAGTGCAGATATTTTGCATTTAACTGGCTCAGCCGGACTAATCATTACAACAGGTACGCCTCGGCTGATTCCCGGGAATGAACCTGAAATCAAGAGGATCTCATGTCGGAAACGAACTGGAATCAACTCAATCAGAACATTATCGTCTGTACGAAATGCCAACGTTTACTGGCCCATTGCCAGAAAATCGCAGAGGAAAAGCGAAAGTCCTTTCTGGACTGGGACTATTGGGGGAAACCGGTTCCCAATTTTGGAGATCCGCGGGCGGAACTGCTGATTGTGGGACTGGCGCCGGCTGCTCACGGCGCCAACAGGACCGGCAGAATGTTTACCGGCGACCGCAGTGGCGACTGGCTTTTCCGGGCCTTGTACAAAGCGGGTTTTGCCAGCCAACCGACGGCCGAGAGCAGTTCTGACGGATTAGTACTGCGAAACTGTGCCATCACAGCGACCTGTCATTGTGCGCCACCGGCGAATAAACCGACCCGCGAAGAAATTGAACACTGCCATGTCTGGCTGGAACAGACGGTGGAACTGCTGCCGGTCAAAGTGTTCCTGGCGCTGGGACAGATCGGCTGGAAATCGGTACTGGATTTCAAAAAACGTCAGGGCGCACAATTCGGCAAACGCCCTGCTTTCTCACACGGAGCCGCGTTTCACTTCCCCGACGGACATTGGCTGGTAGGCAGTTATCATCCCAGCCAGCAGAATACCTTTACCGGCCGCTTAACCGAATCGATGTTTGACTCGGTTTTTGAGCTGGTCCGATCAAAGCTGGCAGCAGAAACGTAAGATGCTGAGACGGTTACTTCAGGTTGATTGCTCGATGCCTACGACGCGATGAAAGTGCAGTTCCACTTCGCGATTGACAACCCGCCGCACCCCTTCGACCAGACACTCGGGTTCATGTTCGGTTTCGCCGATGCGTTTGATTTCTTTTAACGACGTGCCCGGCGATACAGTAAAGGCATTCTGGTGAATGATCTGATTGCCGGCGTCCAGTTCGGGAATGATAAAGTGAATGGTGGCACCAAATGTCAGCATATGATGGCTGAAGGCATCTTCATAAGGCTGAAACCCCGGATAAGACGGGAGCAGTCCATGATGCAGGTTGATGATTCTCCCCCCCGCAAAACTCCAGCAGATGCCCGGCGGCAGGACACGCATATAACGGGCGAGCAGCACATAATCGACATCATAAGAGTCAAACAGTTCCACCATCCGGACATGATCGGGGTTTCCACGTTCATCCCCGATATTATGAAAATCGAGATGATGTTTTTTCGCCAGAGATTCACAGCGGTCCCGGTTACCAAGAATTAATGCAGGCTCTGCCTGAATCACGCCAGCCTTGATGGCATTCAGTACGGCTTCGGCAGGTTCGCTGCGATAGGTCGTACAAATGGCGACCCGGGGAGGCCGCTCGTGTTCGTCCCGCGCCCAGACGCGCAGTGTCAGTCCCTTTTGCGTGCCGATCTGCATGATCCGTTCTCTCAGAACCGCAATCGGTTCTACCTCAGTCGGCCAGTCGATCCGCAGGAACATCGCAAACAGGCGTTCTGAATCGTGGTCATACATCTGAATTTCATGAATGTTCGCCCCCACGCCGGTGACGTAATGCACGATGGGGTCGGCTAATCCACGATTATCAGGACCGACGGCGGTAATAGTAACCTGCATCGCTTCAAATGCTTTCTAGATTGAATCACACTGTTCTCAACGGGAGTACGATATTTTCTTGATCACTTAAGTTTATCACACGCTGGAAGTCGGCTCAGTCATAAGTGCGCATGTGAATGAGATTCCAAGTCTATGAAATGAATTCTATTCAATGTAAGTATTTGTAGGATTTTATAAACAGGGAATTTTACGAAGTGTTTCAAAATTCTTACAAATCACGATTCGTGGCGATTCCATTGCTCGTTTAAACTCATTCTGAGATCGATAGTTAAACTGGAGCAATAAAAGGTGTTAGCAACAGTTTACCAGTCCAGAGCATTATACGGTTTATAAAGATTATTCCTCCGGCATGATCTATGCAACCACCATAATCAGCATAGTGAGTATCCTCTGCTGCGGGCCTGTGAAAAGCGGGTTCGTGTTCCAAAGGCAATATGAGTGAACCGGTTCTCATATTTTCAATGGGCAGTCTGATTCCCCGGTGGTTGAAAGTATTCTGATAAGTCCTTTGGTGCTTGTCTGGACAGTCAATGATCAATGCTGGTGCCTCTGCGTGCAATCGCGCGGAAGTAGTCTCTCGCGGTTCATGATTTCTCGATCTGAATCGAAAACAAAAACTCTTATTCTCAAAAAACAATTAAGGAACTCAAACATGTTGAATCAACTTTGGAATGACGAAGCTGGTTTCGTAATCTCTGCGGAATTAGTACTCGTACTGACAATCGCTGTCCTGGCTATGATCGTCGGACTGAGCGAAGTCGCTGTCGCTGTAAACACTGAACTGAACGATATTTCAAACGCCATCGGAGCCCTGAACCAGAGCTATGCTTATACTGGTTTCACTGGCAATGGCGGGAAAGACAAGAGCTTTTATGCTGGTTCTCGTTTCGCAGATGCTGCTGATGACTGCGACCTGAACACCACTTGCGACCTGGTAACTGGTTCTGCCATCGTTACCGCTTCTGAAGGGACTACTCCATAGTTCTCGTTTCAGATTATTGTGTAAAAACGAAAACTCTGTTCAGGAATTGTCCTGAACAGAGTCCTTTAAAAAGTGAAAACAGGGTCTGGAAGAAGATTGTCCCTCTTCCGGGGTCTGATGTTTAAAAAGAAACTCATTCATTTGACAGTCCCTTTTACAGACTGTTCATAATTCTTGATGACCTGTGTTGCCTGAAAACAACCAATCGATCTTTTTCCGTCTTTGTGACTCTCACATCGACTATCTATGTAAATTCTATCATTGATTACATTTATAGCGATTCCAAAGATGTGTTTCTTCCGCTCCACACGCTCTGTGGACTTCTGGCATCACGCCTTCCCCCACACTCTGGCACACCGACTGCGTTATGTCCTCAACAGAACAAGTTGAACCGAACTGAGAAAAACCAAAAACTGGTTCATCAAAAAAATAAATCACTGATTGATTCGCTGCGTTGTGACCCGTGTTGAGGCTTCTTCCTTTTCTTGCGATTTGTCCCCGAAAAAAAGAAGAGAAGCCAACTGCATTGCATGAAGGTGAGAGAGCATTCAATGCGAATGATGCCATTGGCACCATTTATGGGCTTCCATTGCTCCGCGGGTCATAACGTGCGATTTACAAAATATTTATGAAAACAAAACTGCAGTTTGTGCTGTGAAATCACGGGCCGGTGATTTCAGAAATGTGCCTGAATGGAGCGTAGTCTCTCACTCTGGCTTTTGATGAATATTGCGTTTGTGATATTTGTCAATTCTTCGAGGATTGTGATCTCTTTCGAGAAATCAACCCTCAAATTTTGTGTCTCTCAATTAATTTTTAATGCTTAAGGAACTCACTAGAATGTTAAATCAACTTTGGAACGATGAAGCAGGTTTTGTAATTTCAGCTGAATTAGTACTCGTTTTGACCATCGCCGTTCTGGCCATGATCGTCGGATTGAGCGAAGTCGCTGTTGCTGTTAATACTGAACTGAACGACATTTCAAACGCCATCGGATCTCTGAACCAGAGCTATGCCTACACAGGTTTCGCTGGAACAGGTTCAAAGAACAAGAGCCACTACGCCGGTTCAATGTTCAATGACGCTGTCGATGACTGCGACCTGAACACATCTTGCGACCTGGTAACTGGTTCTGCTGCTGTTACAGCTTCAGAAAGTGTTACTCCTTAATCTGGAGTACGGTTAGATTTATAAAACTCTGTTCAGGAAATTCCTGAGCAGAGTTTTTTTACAAAGGAGATAAAGTTCATGATGCAAACTTTATGGCAAGAAGAATGTGGGTTTGTGATCTCAGCAGAGCTGGTCCTCGTTTTGACCATCGCCGTTCTGGCAATGATCGTCGGGCTGAGCGAAGTTGCGGTTGCCGTAAACACCGAATTGAACGATGTCTCAAATGCAATTGGTTCTCTGAATCAAAGCTATGCCTACACTGGTTTCGCTGCTGTCAGTCCGAGTACTGAAAAGATCAAAAGCTATGTAGCGGGATCAATGTTCAATGACGCAGTCGATGACTGTGATCTGAACACCACTTGTGACCTGGTAACAGGCAGCGGTGCTGTGACCGCTTCTGAAGCAGTCACACCCTAATTAAGAGTTTCATCAAATTTGCACTGTTCTGTACGCGATCTCTCTCGAGCAGAACATTTTAAAAAGGGGATAAATCATGATGCGGGCTTTATGGCAAGATGAATGTGGATTCATAATTTCAGCAGAGCTGGTACTCGTTTTGACCATCGCCGTTCTGGCAATGATCGTCGGACTGAGCGAAGTTGCTGTTTCTGTGAATACCGAACTGAATGACGTTTCAAATGCAATCGGTGCTTTGAACCAAAGTTATGCTTATACCGGTTTTGGCGCTTACGCTTCTTGCGACGGTAAGCACAAAAGCCATGTGGCTGGTTCACTATTTAATGACTCAGTCGATGATTGCGACCTGAACACGACTTGTGACCTGGTCACAGGTACGAATGCTGTAACCGCTTCAGAAAGCGTAACACCGTAGTTCAGATCAGCGACAATTCAACTCTCTCCTGGAACCGGCGGGATCACCGCCGGTTCCTTTTTTACGATCAGGGGATCTTACACTTTGTTCAGAAGAAGTGTTTAACAGGCTTAACATTCCGGAACAAACCTCAGACAGTGGTTTCCAGGAAGATCCCCCACTGCGAAAATGCGTAAACAAATGGAATCATTAGAGATAGTTTCCATTGAAATCCCGCCGCCCAGTGGTGAATTCTGCCACGTTGGCCCTTCTGGCACACTGTCTGCGTTCTCTCATTCCAGGCAGATTTTTGAGAGCGATCATCTCAATCTAAATCGGCTGAACGTTCAAAACTCTCTCACGAAAAGAAAAACTCTCTCACTTTGCCGAAGGTCAACGCATCGACTTTCCGGCACACTCGACAATTAAACTAAGGGGACTCTCAAATGTTGCGTACCATTCACCGTCTGTACAATGACGAAGCGGGCTTTATCATTTCTGCTGAATTAGTTCTGGTTTTGACTATTGCTGTCCTGGCAATGATCGTCGGCTTGAGTGAAGTCGCCGTCGCCGTGAATACGGAATTGAACGACGTTTCCAACGCCATTGGTGCTCTGAACCAGACTTATGCCTACACAGGATTCTGGTCCGGCAGCCATGGTAAAACGAAAAGCTACATCCTGGGCAGTGAATTTGATGATGCCTATGATGATTGCGACACGAACACAAGCTGTGACATTGTCTGTGGTGCTGAAGGGCTGCGTTCTGAAGGCGGATACTAAGACTCACCAAGCCTGGTGATCTCCTGAAATGACGAAGTCGTCATCGGAAAGAAAGAGTGAATTCTTTTTCGTCAGCGCCCTGATGCGGGAAATAAAAAAAGAGGCAGGTCTCAATTGAAACCTGCCTCTTCATATTTACTTCTTCAGCGAATCACTCAACCAACTAAGCAGAAACTTTTGGTTTTGCCGGAATGGTTTTTGGATTTGCTTCAGGCTCCGGCTGTGGTTCAGGAACCACTGGCTTGGCCGATTCCCGACTTTCAGGATTACCCAGACCACAGTTGCCAGTGGCACAGGCAGTTGTCGGACAGACGGTTGACGGCACCATGGTGCAGACTTCGTAAGGCATCTGACGAGCAACACACTTGGAAACATAACGTGTGCAGTTAACTGGTACCTGTTTCGGTACGCAACGGGCAACACGGTGTGTGACAGTGAAAGGTACTTTACGAGTGACACACTCGGCCACTTTACGGCTGCACCGTTCAGAAACCATGCGGCAAGTTTGAACGGGAACTTTGCGAACCTGTTCTTCACAAACCCAGTTGCAGGTCTGATAAGGTACTTTCTGTGCGACGGTTTCAGTCACCCAGCGGCATGTCCGGTAGGGAATCTTCGTCACAACGACTTCTGGAACCATTTTGCAGACGGTTACAGGAATCTTGTTCACAACCACTTCAGGCACATAACGTGTCACCTGAACCGGGCAATTCTGTCGAACGACCTCGGGAACATACTGTGTGCATGGCACCTGGCAAGCAACTTTACGCAGTCTCCAGACCTGGCGACAGCTGGTTGTTCCGGGAACCTGTACCATACTCATGACAGGTCGTCCGCACGCATCGGTCGACCAGCAGGGACGGCATTTCCCCGGCTTGTTAACCTGACGTGTTTCCCAGACCCCCTGTAAACGATGCACGGTACGCGTTGTCGTAACCGGTTTCATTACCGTGTAACAACGTTCCTGGTTGATGGTTTCCGTGACAGGACGCATCACCGTCTGGCGACATTCCTGTTCGACGGTTTCCACAACCGGTCGCATGACGGTACGACGGCACTCACGCTCGTGATTTTCCCAGACAGGACGCTGTACCTGATAACTGCAATCACGGTACTTTGTCTCAACCACAGGCCGACGCACTGTGTAACGTTCTTCACGTTCTGAGGTCTCGAATACCGGCTTCTGTACCGTGTATTCTTCATCGCGGTAAACCGTTTCATTCACCATGCGATAACAGGTTTGCTGCTTGTCTTCGTAGACTGTCTCGTATTCGGTGCGATAAGCCGTATACTGTTGAGGCTCTAAAACCTGATCGTAAACAGTACGATAGCATGTTTTCCGCTCGACACGACAAGCGGTATAACAGGCCGTTGGTTGACAGGCTACTGTAGGACAACAGTTGTAACTTGCTGCTCCAAAATACCTGCAGGCTTGAGCTGAATCATTGACAGCCAGCATTGCCACAGCGGCAAACGCCAAGGCTAAGGTCTTTCTCATTTTTCCCCCTCCAAAAAAGTGCGTCACATGATGAAAGTGTGCGTTTTCCGTTTTTCCATCTCAAATATGACTGTCTGCATTATTGACACGATCCGAAAAAAGATGCAAATCAAAAGCTGACGTCATGCGTGGAAAAAAACAAAATCACATCGAATTGTTACATTTAGCACTCAAGCATAGATCACATAGTTTTGGTAACTTGAGGAAAAAAGGTCGTTATGACTCTTTAGTGAAGAGGTGAGGTGGTGTTGCACTTTATAATCGTTATCACCAGCAAAGTTTCACAAAGACAACATTCGCGGGGCTTAACCTATTGCCAGATATCAACATGAGCTCCAAAAACCACACTCAGTTTTTGCAAAAAGCGTCAGCCATCGGAACATCTAAATGATTGGATGCTTACAAGTTCAGCAATCTTTTGAATACTGTTGTCTTACAGACTTGTAATCAGCAGGTGTATCCAGATCAATCAGTATTTCCGGATAAGGACATTCCATCATCAGAGGCTGAAACTCTTCATTTTTCCACAGCGCGTTAATTCCCTCGTTATCCTTGAGCTGAAAAACGTCTCGTGAGACAGGCCAGCGAAAAAAAGCGGGATGACCTTTTTTCCCTTGAAATGTGGGAATCATGCAGGAAACCTGACTGTTCTCCCAGGCCTGGTAAAGCGATTCAATCACAGCACCGTTGAGGACAGGATGATCTGCGGGAATCAAAAGCCAGCTGTCCGCTTCAGAAGGCTGTTCATGGGCCTGAATCCATTCTAAAGCGATTTGCACACTGGCTTTCATATCAGGTGGATCGGTTTCCGGTTGGATCAATTGCAGATTCATCCCGGACAGGTGTTCTTTTAAAAGCGCATCATCCTTGCGGGCGACAATCACAATCTTTGTGATGCAGGGCGCACTTAATCCCCGAACCAGTCTTTGGATGACCGTCTCCTTACCGAGAGGCAGCAGCAGCTTGTGTGTTCCCATGCGACGGCTTTTACCGGCAGCGGGAATAATGGCAAACAGGCGTGGTGGTGTAATAAAGTGCTTCATTCGGATAAGATATTGATAGTTCGTTTTGTCATTCAGAATGATGAAACTGATAGAAAATCGTGAGTGCTGAGAAAATTCGGTCAGGTAGTTTGAGGTAGCGTTGTGCAAATATTATTAACGAACGATGACGGTATTCATGCTCCCGGTATCAGAAGTCTGCAAAAAGCGCTGACTCAACTGGGAGACGTGGAAGTGGTAGCTCCTTTATCTGAGCAGAGCGGTGTCGGTTTAAGTATTACTTATTTACACCCGCTTATGGTACACCAGGAGTTCGAAGGAGAAAAGCACTGGGGCTGGGCAGTCGCCGGCAGTCCGGCAGATTGTGTGAAACTGGGGATCCTGGAATTCTGTTCGAAACGTCCCGATCTGATTGTGAGCGGAATCAACTCCGGTTCGAATGTCGGGATCAATGTGCTCTACTCAGGTACGGTCGCCGGTGCAATTGAAGGGGCCTTTGCGGGTATTACGTCGATTGCCATTTCGACTGCCAGTAGTTTTTCCAATGATATCAAACCTGATTACGATCGATGTGCGGTTCAGAGTCTTCCGATTATCAGCCAGTTATTGAAAGCGGATTCCCGTTCAGGCCGACTCTGGAACGTCAATTTTCCGGAAACCAGACCCGAATGGCCTCGCGGAGTGAAGTGGGCCGCTTTGGGGGTTAAACGGCACGTCGACGTGATGGAAAAACGGATCGACCCGCGTGGTCGTCCTTATTACTGGAGCGGGCTGGACCCGATTATCAACCATCAACTGGAGGCAGGTACTGATATTCAGGAACTATCAGAAGGATTTATCACCGTCACGCCGCTCAAATATGATTTAACAGACCATTCACAATTAAACGACTCTCTGAACGCACAAACAGGCAACGATTTCGATCTGGAGTCAGGCAGTCTCGCTTGAGTCAGAATGGAATCGGACTCAGAAGTTTGTCATTGAAGTTTGACTTTTCTGATCAGTTCGAGGTAGGATGGTAACTAGTGAATAAATCTCCATTCCGATTGGTCTGCACATTGGTTCGCACTGAATCAGTAAACAGTTACGATCACTTCAAGAGACATTAAACAGCTCTCCGAGATTCGCTTCATTACTTGGGCCTTCATTTTAATGTATCCGAGAGGTGAACTGTGACGCGCGAAGAATCGCCTCAACAAGCGACAGACTCTTCCCTGCCGTTATCGGAAAAATATCCAGAATTACAAGTCAGTGATCAAACGCAAAAAATTGCAGACATTGACCAACGGTTATTGAGAAAAATCCTCTCAAATACCCCTCTCATCATCTGGGCAGTTGACCGAAATGGGATCGTGACATTATCAGAGGGGGGCGGTCTTAAAAAGCTGGGATATATGCCTGGTGAATGGGTCAGCCGGTCTGTTTTTGAGGAATTCGCTGCCGACGAGGATATGATTTCCCGCTTTAGTCGCACTCTGAATGGGGAAGCATCGCAGATTGAACGACACTTTAACGGCATCGTATTTGATGTTGAATACATGCCGCTCTATGACGAGCAGAACGAAATTGACGGTTTCATTTCCGTCGCCATCGATATCACAGAGAAAATTGTTTCGCAGGAAGAGCTTCGTCTCTCAGAAGAACGTTTCAGTAAGATTTTCCAGGTAAACCCCATTGCCATGTGCATCACGGAAATCGACACCGGAAAATTCATTGAAGTAAACGAAAGCCTGCTTTCAACACTGCAATGCAGCCGCGAAGAGCTTTTAGAGAAAAACGTATTTGATATCGGTTTCTGGCCGAGTAAATCGGAACGCCAGGCAATGGTTGATAAAGTCAAACAGGAAGGAACCGCGCGTGATCTTTTTTTCAACTTTGAAGCTCCCGGTGGAACTCGCTTATGTACGGTGCTGTCTGCAGTTCAGATCAGTTTCCGGGGAGAAACGTTTTTACTTTCCTGTATTAAAGATGTGACCGGAGAGCAAAATGCGCTGGATGAACTTGAGAGACTGAATGAACACCTGGAAACCAGAGTGAATTCACGAACTGCAGAACTGCAGAATGCACACGCCATTCTGAATGAAGAATACAAAAAAAGAAATCGGCTCTATCGGGCGCTGCAGCAGACAGAAGCCAAATGGCGTTCACTGGTGACGAACGCTCCGGATACGATTCTGACTTTGGATATCGACGGAACGATCCTTTACATCAATCATAAAGTTTCTTTTCTGGGCATTGAAGATATCATCGGTTCTTCCATTTTTCAGTATATGAATCAGACCGATGTTCCCAAAGCAAAAATAATACTCTCGGAAGTATTCCTGAGTGGCAAACCGCAGGTCCTGGAAACGGAAGGACGCAATGCGGAAGGAAAAATCGCCCAGTATTCGTGCCGGGTGGGCGCCATGATGAGCGGTGGGATCAATATTGCCGTGATGGTCATTGCCACGGACATCACACAGCAGAAACAGGCGGAGCAGGAATTGGTCAGGCGACGTGCGGAACTGGCACACATCTCCCGGCTCTCGACGATGGGAGAACTGGCCGCTGAATTGTCACATGAATTAAATCAACCGCTGGCTGCCATCAGCAATTATACGAATGGCTGTATTCGCAGGATTCGTTCCGGAACGACCAGCCTTGAAGAGTTAATCGAACCGCTTCAAGAGACCTGTCGCCAGGCGCAGCGGGTCAGCGAAACCATCAAACGTTTGCGCAGGCATGTCCAGAAAAGTGAAGTAGAGCATAAAGCCCTTGATTGCAACCTGGTGATTGAGAATTCGATTTCACTTCTCGAACATGAAATTCAGCGAAATTCCATCTGGTTACACCTGGAATTGAGTCCGAAGCCACTCGTAGCAACGGGAGATGCCATTCAGATTGAACAGGTTCTGGTCAATCTATTATTAAATGCCATTGATGCGATGGCCGAATTACCTGTTGCCGAAAGAAAACTGGTGATTCAATCTGATCAGGATCTCGAAGGAAATCTCGTTATTTGTGTGACAGACAGTGGGGTAGGTTTGAAAAAAGGTGAAGAAAGATCTATCTTTGAAACATTCTACACAACTAAACAAAAGGGATTAGGGGTTGGTTTGTCCATAAGCCAAACTATAATTGACGCCCATGGTGGAAAGCTTTACCCTCGCAGGAATCAAAAAGGAACGAGTTTTTTTATCACTCTTCCTGTAATCAGTGGAGACTATAATGACGGTGTCTGAAATGGTAATTCAACAAGAAGCAACGGTATTTGTAGTTGATGATGACCCCGCGATCCGCAAGTCTTTGCGGTGGCTCATTGAATCTGTTGGATTAAAAGTAGTAACATTTGAGCTGGCCAGCGAATTTCTGGAAAGTTATGTCCCCGATGCCCCCGGCTGTCTGGTACTGGATGTCAGAATCCCGGGGATGAGCGGTCTGGAGTTACAGGAAAAACTCAGAGACAGGGGATATGATATTCCCGTCGTCATTGTCTCTGGATATGGAGATGTCCCGATGGCCGTACGTGCCATGAAAGCAGGCGCCGTTGATTTTCTGGAAAAGCCCGTGAGCGATCAGGTCCTGTTGGATTATATTCAACAGGGGATTGAGCGGGACATTAAAAATAAAGAGGACCGTTTACAGAACCAGGAACTTGTGGAACGCAAAAGTTCCCTGACGCGTCGGGAACGCGAAGTCATGGAGTATGTCGTCTCCGGGCTTTCCAGCCGTGAAATTGCGGATGTGTTGAAGGTCAGTTTCAAAACCGTTGAAGCACATCGTGCAAAAATCATGAAAAAAATGAAAGCCAAAAGTGTTCCCAAGCTCATTCAGATGGATCTGCAAATTACAGGAAACAATTCGCGATAACTGAACTGCCAGCGCGATCAGAAACGAAATCGATAGACAGAACCTTTCTTTTCACACAGTCACTGCTCTTCCACTGGGAACAAATTTGAACACTCAAACCGAATTGGCGCTGAACGGCATACCAGTCTGCGATACGTTTGCTGAAGCATTCACAACTGTAGGTACGCGAATTATCGTGACGGCACTGACAGAGTCCTGGGTCCGGATTGCTGCCGCTGAAGTCAGTGGCTACGCCACGAGTGTCATTGCCTGTGATGCAGAAGCGGGGATAGAAAAGTTTCTAACGCCCGCTGAAAGCCCTGATGGACGACCGGGAGTGAGTTTGATGCTATTCGCCTTCGGCCGGTCGGCTCTGGAAAAAGCGGTGATCAATCGAGTCGGGCAGTGCATTCTCACCTGCCCTACAACCGCCTGTTACTCGGGAGTTCCCGATGCAGGCGCAGAAAATAATATCGCATTGGGAAGCCAGTTACGTTTTTTTGGTGACGGCTTTCAGATTTCCAAAAAATGGGGCTCTCGTCGGCTCTGGAGAGTTCCCGTCATGGACGGCGAATTCGTCTGTGAAGACCAGGTCGGTACTTTCAAAGGAGTCGCAGGAGGCAATCTCCTGATCTGTGCGACAGACCAGCAAAGCGGGTTACTCGCAACGGAAGCAGCCGTCACTGCGATGCAGCAGGTAGAACATACCATACTCCCCTTTCCGGGAGGTATTGTCAGAAGTGGCAGTAAAGTGGGCTCGCGCTATTCCAAATTAAAAGCCAGTACGAATGACGCCTATTGTCCCACCCTGCGCGCGCAGACGAAATCAGAATTGCCCGCAGGCACAGGCTGCGTTTACGAAATCGTCATTGACGGCGATTCCTTCGATGCGGTACAGCAGTCGATGCAGGCAGGCCTGAATACCGTCACTCAGCAACCGGGCATCCTCCAGATCACCGCCGGTAATTATGGCGGCAAGCTGGGAAAACACCACTTTCACCTCAAAGATTTAATCGACTCCGCCGACGCATGATGTCAGGCGAGAGTCGATCTTTCTCTTCAGCGTTCCTCACGAAAACTTTCGGAAATCAGCATTTCCTGCTCGAATTGATGGCTTCTTCCTGAACCGGTCGCCGGGCTGGCACTGGCAGCACGATAAACGCCTTTCAGCGGATGGCGGCCAAACAGGTTGCCTTTAAAGCGACAATAGATGAAGCGCCAGGCCCCCATATTTTCCGGTTCTTCCTGAACCCAGTACACGGGGGTCCCTTCCGGATAAGGTGCCAACGCTTTTTCCAGCTCTTCATGCGGGACAGGATAAAGCTGTTCCATGCGGACGATGGCAATATCATTGCGTTCTGCCTGTTTTCGATGCTCATTCAGATCGTAATAGATCTTCCCGGTGCAAAGTAAAATCCGGGTGACCTGCTCGGGCTTGATGTCCGTCGTATTGCCGATCACTTTGAAAAATGATCCTTTATTCATCGACGATAAGCTGGAGACGGCATCGCGATGTCTGAGCAGACTTTTGGGGGTCATCACGATCAATGGCTTACGCCACTTGCGTAACATCTGACGACGCAGCAGGTGGAAAAACTGATCCGGTGTCGTCGGCACTGCAATTTGAATATTATTCTCGGCAGCCATCTGCAGGAATCGTTCATAGCGAGCACTGGAGTGCTCCGGCCCCTGCCCTTCAAATCCATGCGGCAACAGCAGCACGATGCCACTGTAACGCTGCCATTTGTCTTCGGCACTGACAATGAACTGATCGATAATCACCTGAGCGGCATTACAGAAATCACCAAACTGTGCTTCCCAGATAATGAGACCATCGGGACAGTCCAGACTGTATCCGTAATCAAAGCCGAGAACTCCTGCTTCCGAGAGCGGGCTGTTCACAATCTCAAGCGGACCCTGTCCTGCTACCAGATGTTTCAGAGGCGTAAATTTTTTGCCGGTGATGACATCATGCAGAACCGCATGGCGGTGGCTGAAAGTCCCTCTCTGGGCATCCTGACCGCTCACACGAATTCGATAACCTTCGGTCAGCAGCGAGGCAAAAGCCAAGGCTTCTGCTGTCCCCCAATCGATCTTACGCTCGCCCAACGCCATTTCTTTACGAATGGATAACAGTCTTTCGATTTTCTTATGCGGAGTGAAACTTTCCGGTAATTCCGTCTGCTTCAATAACAGATTCACGAGATCTTTTTCAGGAACTCCCGTGTCAATCTGATCGGCAGGTAATTCTCGCCCCCCGCGATAGCCGGCCCAGATCCCCGCAGGCAATTCCACGGTGTGCGGATAATTTGCGACGCGGGCCGCTGCCAGCTCTGCTTCCAGATGGGAAATACTTTCATCCTGTAAGCGGTCACCGTCTTCCTGAGTAACCGATTTACGTTCCACCATGCGCTGCAGGAAACTGTCTCGAACGGAAGGACGCTTGGAAATCGTGTCATACATTAATGGCTGGGTGAATGCCGGCTCGTCCCCTTCGTTATGCCCACGTCGACGATAACAATACATGTCGATCACAACATCTCGATGGAATTCTTTACGGAAATCCATTGCCAGCCTGACCACCTGGGCCACCGCTTCCGGATCTTCCCCATTCACGTGAAAGATGGGAATCTGCAGCATTTTGGCAACGTCAGTCGCGTAGGTCGAAGATCGACTCTGCGATGGATCTGTTGTAAAACCGATCTGGTTGTTGACGACCACATGAATCGTACCACCTGTTCGATACCCTTTTAATTCGCTCAGATTCAAACTCTCTTGAACGACGCCTTCACCAGCAAAAGCGGCATCGCCGTGAATCAGTAATACCATACCCTTCGTACGGTTAATGTTCTCCCAGCGATCCTGCTTGGCACGCATCCGCCCCATCGCCACCGGGTTGACGAATTCCAGATGGCTGGGATTGAAGCAGAGCGTCAAATGGACATTATGCCCCGATTCCGTCATCCAGTCGGAACTGTAGCCCAGGTGATATTTCACGTCCCCGCGCCCCACGCTCATTTCCGGAACCGAGTCTTCATATTCGCGGAAGATTTCACGAGGTCTTTTTTTCATGATGTTCGTGAGCACATTCAGACGGCCGCGGTGTGCCATCCCGAAGACGATTTCATCAACCCCCTGCTCTCCGGCTTTCTCAACGGCAAGGTCCAGCAGAGGAATCAGGCTTTCTGCCCCCTCCAGAGAAAAGCTTTTCAGGCCGACATATTTCTTCTGAATGAATTCTTCGAAAACAACCGCATCCGTTAAGCGACGTAAAATCCGGAGTGCTTCCGGACGCCCAAATTTGAGAAAGTTGGCCGTACTTTCCATACGGTCTTGCAGCCACTTCCTCACGCGCAAACTGTCGATGTGCATGAACTGGGCACCGATGGAACGACAGTACGTGTTCCGTAACCATTGAATCATTTCCCGCAAGGTACGCTGTGCGGGGCCGCCAAAACTGGATGTGGAAAAGACGCGGTCGTAGTCCTTTTCCGAAAAGTCATAAAACTCGGGCATCAATTCCGGAGGTGTGGCTTTGCTTTTGCCTAGCGGGTCTAATGAAGCCAGAATATGCCCCCGCACCCGATAATTGCGAATCAACTGGTCGAGACGTTCCTGACGATCAGCGATTTTCATCGTCTGACGGTCTAATGATCCTGCCAACTGCTGCTTTCCGGGAGGATTGAACATCGTGTGCCGTTTGAACGACGGGCCGAAACTGGGACTGCGGTCATCCCGGGTGAGTTTATAAGGGAACCCGGCAAAATAATTCTGCCATTCCTGGGAGACCGAACCGGGCGACTCCAGGTAGCTCGAGTACAGGGATTCAACAAATGTCAACGATTCCGAGCTCAATTCGTTGATTAAATCTGCCGGTAACTGGCTTTCGTGGTGCCCATTCCCGTCAAAGCGGGATGAAGCGGTATCTGGTTTATCAAGCATTCTGCCCTCTCCGGGCTTAGAGACGAACATTCGACCAATGCATCTGGCATGTCCATGCGACATGTAATAATAAATGCCCGGTCGAGATAACGAGTTCTAAACGTGTTTCTCTTACAATATTCTATAAGATCAGAGTTTTAAAGCTCTCTACTCTAGCTGACTTGCGCTGTCATCATCAAAGTTACCAAACTCGTTTTCGCTTTCCTACTCAATTGATGCCAAACTTTTATTCAAAATCTCAGGAAAAACCAGAATAACTGGTATGAGTGCGCCCCATCGACCTCGCGTTGTTCCCAGGCATCCCCGAGCACATCCCACGTTAACGTCTCGTCGCTCTCCGTAGATCATTAGACCGGATAATGTTCTCGCCTCACTGCCTGCATCAGGGCTGAACCAGGGCCGCTCATTCGGCGCATAAAAAAACCGGCTCCGATGTTTTTTTATCGGGCCGGTTTTTGATATAGACTCGGTCAAAGACTCTCGCGCGAAAACACTAAGATTTCTGACCGACAACACGCTTACGGATATCTGTTTCCAGAACACCGAATGCCTGTTCATGACGCTGTAAAGCCATGGAAAGTGCACTGAGCAATCGTTTGGCTGTGAAGTGGTTCAGAATAACTCGCTGGCCCACTGTAATTTCCGTGTTGCTTGGATCAAGCGGTTGAGGATTCAACCCCAGGTCCAGAATCAACTCTTCGGGAGTACTGGAAACCCGGCAGAAGTTAGCATAGCTGGCTGACACATTACTGTCATTTACTTTGACCTGCTGCTGTTGTTGTTGCGGGGCTGGAGCTGCTGCTGCTGGTGCCGCAGTTGTTTCTTCACCTGGTTTGTCATCTTTTTTAGCACTCACGCTTGGATTCTCCTCAATATTACAAATCTTTAGGATTAACTGGCCCCAGAAAAAGGGACCTGAACTGATTGGGGGCGAAAACTGCCTGTGAAATAGACAGCTCAGCCAAAGTATTTTGAATGGTCAGTCCTGGTTCGCTCCAAGACTCCTGAAACATACCATCGTGCTGTTCAGTATTCAAGAACAGAAAGCACAGACTTCCAAACTCTTTGAAGACATTCATGAATGTCTAACGAAAATAACTATATGTTGTCAAAAAGCATCACGATTACCCATTCTTCCCACAGTAACCAGTCGCTGGGTCACACAGAAAAAAGAGCCCTTATGGTGACTTTAAGGAAACCATAAGGGCTGGAATGAATCCCGTCTTAAACTGAATCCTGCCTTAAACAAAACACCGATTTAAAGCAGAGGACCAGCCCAGTTGGCGAAGACATCATCAAATTCGGCATCGAACTGTTCACTGAATCCTGAATAATCCAGATCACGTCCATTCAGATCAGAATCCTCAAGCGTATGAACTTCTCCACCATTGATAATTGACAATCCGTTGAGTCGCAGATCGCTGACCAGTTCTTCACTCAGACCTTCCAGGACCGTGAGATCAAGCTCATTCTGATCCAAAGCGGAAAGCTTGAGATTCAAATGGTTCAATGCCAGATTCACTTGAGGAAGTACATTTTCGCTCAATTCAGACAGACTGCTGGAAATTGAAAATACGACTGGTTCCAATGCGGCAACCGGTGTTAACACTGTCATCATCTGTTTTCCAGCGTCAGCAACCGTTGCTTCGAGCTGCTCAGTGACGGGCAGATTGGCCATCAAAGGTGCATTCACACCAACCAGAATTTCGAAGGCTCCGGTAGCCGCCGATGCATGTGCGGTCTGCAGAATAAGTGCATCCAGCACGGAAGGCAGTTTTCGGACTCCCGGATCCAGTGTCGCATTCAGAACATCGCCGGCATGAACCGTGTCATCCAGGTGCAAGCCGTCGTCTGTCAGAGTGGCTTCAAATCCACTGCCGACAAAACTCAATGTCCCGCCGACACCCACTTCTATATGGCTTTCGAACGGAGCATAGGATTCGGTGAAACCGGCGACGTGCCCAATTTCGTGTAACAGTACGGTGAGCAGGTCGTAATGGCCGGCGGCAGCAGAACCACTGTCAGCCGTGTAAGCGACGCCCCCTTCCAGATTCGAACCACCAAAGGCAGTCGTAGAGATATCAGAATACCAGCCCAGACCGGCGGCATCATCGTCGAGAGTGATCATGCCGGCCACAGGGCGTCCCTGTGCATCGACGGCTGTAATCTGCCCTTCACCCAACTGAGTTCCACCGAGGTCGGTAATCACCAGTTTAATATCAAACGGCTGATCCATACCCAAGGCAGCCTGCCAGATTCCCAGAGCCTCATCCATGACATCATCAATGGATGAATTGCCTGTAATATCTGTCGTTTTACCGTACCAGCGTTGCAGGAAGTTCTCCGGATAAATGACATCTTTGTCACCACCTTTATGCACACCGTAATTCGAGACAAAGAAACTCAGGTCTTTATAGTTCACGGTGCCGCTCTTGTCAGCATCAAGGGCCCAGACATAAGGCGAGTTCGTATCGAGTACATTCTGTCCGTAAATAGAAGCCAGAATCGTCAGGTCACGGTAATTGATCGCATCATCATCGTTCACATCGTAGGCAATCGCCCACAAATCGGTATCAGGAGCATCACCAATAATGAGGTTGGTAGCTGCATCATCAGCCAGACGGATGTTAATATTGGTTAAGGAAAGCCCTAACGCATGGGGTCCGATGAATTTGTCTTCAAAGTCAATCGAGACATCATCCTGCTCAAGCGATTCAAACTTCACTCGAGCCAACAGGGCTTTCTTGTAATTTCCGGTTCTCTCAATGGTCGTAGTACCACTGAGTGATTTTACAATTCCAGTGGAGTCATCGATGACTGCGAAACCATCATCAGCAAAGGCTCTGCCAAATTCAATTTCTGTGGCAGTAAAGAAATTCGTGTTGTAATTCAAATCTACCATGGCATCCATGATTGCTTTGGCATCTGCCGTTTCAACATAGATTTCTACCCAGAACGTGCTCCACTCATCAATCCAGCTGTCACTCTTTGGTAGTGTGTTGATATGACCGGTTGAGTCCAGTTCCGTCTGAGTACGGACGACCACCAGATCGACGGAGGTCCCTTCCGTTAAAGCCGGGCTGCTGGTAGTTACCGCCTGCGTACCATGTAAAGGATTCGTCGCCGTGACACTGATCGTCAGGTCGTAACTGCCGACATCACCTGCATCAACTCCGGATGCACGGCCCACGGTGGTGCTGGCATCGTAGCTTGCCATTGCAGTATAAGCGCTGTTCATGGCACTCACCCCGATATAATAATCGCCCGCTACAGTGGCAGTGTATGAAACAAACGAATCCGTGTCCCCTAAGACACCAATCAGAATTTCCCCCGCAGCCACGTTAAGGTCATTATCAGAGAACGCAACCTGGGCTCCTGAAGAATTAAAGATGCGAATCACACTGTCGAGCCCCGTATCAAACATATCAGCATCCACATCCACGGTGACGACATCGCCGACATTCAGCTGCACCTTGAACATGTCCACATCCACCAGTGGATCAGGCAGTGTGCTGTTATCACCAATGACTCCCTGATAGGTCTGTGTTCCGGGAGTAGCGTGAGCCAAACCGGTATCTTCAGCTCCCAACCCGATGACATCACCAAACTGATCTGCCTGATTCACATTGAAGCGGGCGGTTGCTGAACCAACCAGGTTCAACACCACATCGTAACCTTCCGTAGTCGTAAACTGCAAACGGCGGCTGATCGGTATCAGCAGTTCGTAAACACCTGCCGAAACTAGCGTCAGTTTGGCTTTACTCCAGTCGGGTAAACCAGCGGGAACGCCCGTCACCGGATCAATATACGTCATCGATTCTCCGGTTGTCGTTTCAGTATTAGAATCAAATACCTGATTGGCTTCGCTGGGAATTGAAACAATCGAATCCAGTTGACCATTTTCCAGCAGCCAATTCTCGGTAATATCAAACAGACCACTGCCATCAATCGCCTGCTCACTCGATAAGACCTGAGCAATCGCATCTCGTATCGCCAGACTCAATTGAGCCTGCCTGATACCTGCAAATGGAATTGTCACATCAAACAACTGATCCCCTACCAGGCCAAAATCGGCCAGATCGAAATCATTGTACGTCCCGCTCGCATCTCTCTCCGGTCGTGCCAGACCTGAGGGGTTCACATCAAGATACGAATCGAGAATCCGGATCGTGGTCGGATTATTTATATCGTCAAACAGCACATCCAGTCGACCGCTCACACTGGTATTATTCAAGCCTGCTGACTGAGGATTCAGATTGAGGACCGTCCCACCACCCAGATCGATGGTTCCTGACATCGTCAGGTTACTCAGATCAGTTTGAATCAAGAACTCCGAAGGCGCTACCTGCTTTACTGAAGTATCGGTAATCGAAATCTGACTAAAGTCGATATTATTCCTACGGATGATTCCATCCGCTCCGGAGATCAGATCTGCCGTGCCAATATTGAAATTCACGTTGGCTGCCTCGGCATAGGCAGAAAACTCTGCATAACCAACCCTGGCATAGCCATTGGTGGCCATCCCCGGAAGCACAGTGAGCGTGTTGATATCGTTAATCACACCACTACCAACGGAAGAGATTCCGCCGAGGAAGCCAAATGCTGAATCATCAACAGTAAAATTGGCACTGTTGAGTGAAGTACCCGCGGTATCCCAGAGTAAATCCAAGAACAGTGAAGTCACATTCGCGGTCTCTGTTGTCTGACCTGCCAGTACCTGTGCCAGCTGATCACTAATCCAGATTTCAACCACGTAGGTACTGCCTGTTACCACTTGTGTGACTCCTGCGGGCAGCTTACTCACATCGTCGACTTCAGGTGAAACGGCAATGTTCCCCCCAGACAGTTTCGTAGGAGTACCGGGACCTCCCGTATTCACAACAATTTGAACCGCCAGAACTCCACTATACAGTTTGTCAATCATCGAACTCGTGAAGCCTTCGCTGCCAGCAGACCAGGTTCCCGAGAAAATGTCGTTTAACATATCAATGCTGGGATTATCATCGGAGAGACTGGCATCATAAATTTTGAATACCGTCGCATTGCCATTAGAGGTATCGACAATCCGAATTTCTTTTAAGTCATCAGAAGTAGTGCCAGTTGCAGTCCCATATAGATCCACGTCTTCGGGTGAATTGACGACGAAATCACTGAGGTAGATCGAGTAATTCAGATCCTGCAATCCGTTCGTCAGCTGAAACTTTGCTCCCCCTTTAGCTCCACCGGCTAGAGCGGTTAAATCTGTTTCTGCCCGGAATGAGGTAAAATCTCGGTTTGCTGATGCGGTATTACGGGCAATCAGCTGGATATCCAATGTACTTTGTGGAGCAGGCGTCAAAATGAACGTATTATCGAGACTGGGCGAGACTGTATCACTCGACGTGCCTGTCACCGTGATCTCCACGGGAAGCCGAACCTGGGTCGATGAATAATCATTATAGGTGATGTGCAATTCATTCCCGGAAATCGTGATCATATTCGTCCAGAAATCAGCCGGCAGAGGATCTCCGTTAACCAGTTTTGCTGAAACCGTGTAACTGATCGTGTCGCCCGAATCCGCATCGCTGAAGTAATCGTCCAGATCAATGATTTCTTCTGTCAGACCATCCCGTGCAATACCAGGCAGTTGAGTCATCATCAAGACTTCATTACTACCCGTCACACTAACGGTGACCGTTGCCGTACTGGTCGAACCGTTTTGGTCACGGATCTGATAACCGAATGAGTCATCTATAAAATCTGTCGGTAATGTCAAACCACCAAACATTCCATTCGGGTTGTATGTTACAGTTCCATTTCCTTCCAGGGTCACAATGGCCCCCAAGGCCGTGGTGATTGAAACCCCCTGGCTACCAGTCAGGTTATCCAGGTACGAGACTAACAGCACATCACTCAAATCAGGATCGGAATCGGCACCCAAGCCATTATCAGCCCGCACATCAAAATTTAATGTATTATTTTTGCTGACCGTGACAATATCGTCGACTGCGTTGACAGGGTCATTGGCACCGTCGATCGTGATCGTCACCGTCGCGATATCCGTGCCGCCGTTGCCGTCATCCACGGTGTATGTGAATGTCTCGGTTGTCGATTCACCAACGGCAAGATAATCGTAGGAACCGTTCGGATTAAAGGTCAAAACACCAGCTGAAGTCAGCGTCAGCAGACCACCCGCTCCGATCGAAATCGCATTTCCAACATCACCAGCATTGCCATTCACTGCGGAGATCGACAACATGTCCAGTTCCACATCCGAGTCGGCTGTGGTCGGATTCGCATCCAGTACATTAACGCCATTCAACACCGTATCTTCATCGGTTAGAAACGCATCATCCACGGCGACCGGAGCATCGTTCCTGCCATCGATCGTGATCATCACGGTCTGCATCACGCTGCCACCTTTGCTGTCAATCACATCGTAGCTGTATTCAAGCACGACGGACTCACCCACGGCCAGATAGTTGTACGCACTCGGATCGATTGTCAGGGAATTGCCGTTGAGCGTGATACCTGCATCATTGCCGCCGTTCGTCAGCGTCAGATTATCGATCGATAACATGTCACTCAGATCAACATCGCTGGCGTTTGTCAGCAGATCAAGGCTGAAACTCGCCTGATCTTCGTCGGTCGTACTGCTTACGGACGCACTCACAGTCGGAGCATCGTTCTTACCGTCGATCGTGATCGTCACGGTCTGCATCACGCTGCCACCGTTGTCGTCAACCACATTGTAGCTGTATTCGAGTACGACGGACTCACCCAACGCCAGATAGTTGTACGCACTCGGATCGATGCCCAGAGAGTTACCATTGTCCGTGATACCACTCGCATCGGTGGCGTTTGTCTGCACCAGATT
>TARA_R110002111_G_scaffold120753_3_pt1 | contig 47226 bp, 44 predicted proteins | sample TARA_R110002111 | Tara Oceans TARA_R110002111 (sample SAMEA4397363) | marine metagenome | biome: Polar Biome; feature: [ZZZ] marine water layer (ENVO:01000295); material: water (ENVO:00002006), including particulate matter (ENVO:01000060) such as... | depth 199 m
GGGTGCTGGTGGTTGGGGGGATTGTGGGTGCGGTGGTTGCGGGACGCGAATCGGGGGAACTGGTGTCGCAGCGGTGGTCGCTTGGGGGTGGATTGGTCGATTGGTGGAGGGCGCACGGCAAGACGGGGATCGCGGCGTGTGTCGGCGCGGGGGTGCTGTGCGGGTTGCTGGCGGTCCATGAGATCGAGGCGAGCGTGATGATTACGCGCGCTGGGGTGTCGACATTGTCGCAGTCGCTGCTTGCGGATCTGCATTATGCTCGGCTTGAGCGGTTGTCGGCGGCGCTGCTGAACCTGATGGGGGTTGCGATGGTTGTGGCGGCGATCGGAGGGGTGCTCGTGGGGGGTGTCTTGGTGGGGCGGGGCAACCGGAAGAACATCGGGCACTAGAACCCACTATGATGGGTGCTGCATGATGTTGAATCGATTATTGCAACTTGTTGGGGGTGTAGGCGTGCTGGCTGTCGGCGTGTCTGTTGGTGGATGCGGCGCGCGGGGCTCGGCAGACGCTACTGATTCGACGGGTCGGCTGCTGGATGCCGTGGTGATTGGGGAGACGGGGACGCATCCGGGGCAGTTTGTGTATCCGCGGGCGATGGATGTGTATGTGGATGACGAAGGACGCACGATCGCGGTGGTGATCGATAAGACCGCTCGGATGCAGGCGATTGATCTGGGGACGGGGGAGATGGTCGGGTCGGTGGTGATGCCTGCGTTCAGCAATGGGATGCCTACTGGGGTGACGGTGGGGGTGAGTTTGCTCGATGGGTCGAAGATGGCGGCGTATGTCCCCGACACGCATGAGCACCGGTTGTTGGTGTATCCGCTGCCGTTGCCTGAGGGGATTGAGGATGGGGAGGATGTGCCCGCGTTTTCGTTTGGGGTGTTTGGTCAGGAGCACGGGGAGTTTGTGTATCCGACGGATGTGGTGGTGCGGGTCGATGGGGATGGGGCGGTTGATGAGATTTTGATTTCTGAGTATGGGGGGAACGATCGGATTACCAAGTATGCGGTCGTTCGTGGGGATGAGATTGGTTTGGAGTGGGAAGGGCAGATCGGGATGCCTTCGGAGACGGTGGATGGCTCGGATGGTGCGGTGGCGTTGTCGCGTCCACAGTCGATGGGGGTGTGGGCGCATGATGGGGTGGAGGAGTTGATTGTTGCCGATTCGTCGCACCATCGGGTCGGGCGATTGACGATGGATGGGGGGGTGATCGCGTGGTATGGGAAGGATCATGATCCGGCATTTGCGACGATGGGGTTCCCGTATGGGGTGACGGTGCTGGATGATGGGTCCGCGCTGATTAGTGAGTTTGGTGGGAATGTGGTGCGGCGGATGGATCTTGCGACGGGGAAGACGGTGGCGATGTTTGGGGTTGGGGGTCGTGGGAAGGGTGAGCTTGCGACTCCTTGGGCGAGTGCGGTGGTTGCTGGGCGGCTGGTGATTCTGGATTCGGGGAACAACCGGATTCAGGTGGTGGGGTTTGATGAGGGTGTGGCGATGGCGGGGGGGGATCACTGATGCAGATCGGACCGATTGATTTTGGGCAGCCGATGATGCTGGTGCTTTTGGCGCTGTGTGTGCCGATGAGTGTGTTCATTGCGCGGAAGAGTTTGGCGGGGCTCGGGAAGTCGTCGAAGGTTGCGGCGCTGGTGATCCGGATTGTTGCGCTGGTGCTGGTGGTGTCGGCGCTGGCGCGTCCTTCGTACCGGGATGAGGCGACGGCGGTGAGTGTGACGGTGATCAATGATGTGTCGCGGTCGATCCCGTCGAGTGTGCAGCCACGCGTGGATTCGTTTGTGGAGTTGGCGCAGGAGGGGTCGCGGCAGCCTGATGATAAACTCGGGGTGATCACGGCGGCGCGGGATTCGATTGTGCAGGCGTCGCCATCGAAGTTTGTGCGTGGGATCGAGCGGCAGTTTATTGGGGATACGGAAGCGTCGAACCTCGCGGCGGCGGTCAATCAAGCGATCGCCAACAGCGCGAAGGATGCGGCGGCGCGGATCTTGCTGGTGACGGACGCGAACGAGACGGAGGGGTCGCTGTACCAAGCGGCGATGCAGGCGAAGGCGGCGGGGATCCCGATCGATGTGCTGCCGGTGGAGTTTGAGTACGCCGAAGAGATCATGATGGAGTCGGTGCAGGCACCGGCCAATACTCGGGTGGGGGAGACGATCGCGATCCGGGTGGTGATCACGAGCACGACTCCGGCGGTGGGGCGGTTGATGTTGTCGCGTGGGGGGACGCCGATCGATCTTGATCCGGCGGCGGATCAGCTTGGGTACTACACGGAACTGAAAGCGGGTCGGAATGTGATCCGCGTGCCTGTGGCGGTGCAGCAGCCTGGGCCTCAGCTGTATGACGCGGTGTTTGAACCGATCGCGTCGCTTCAAGCGGATGGGACAACTGGTAGGACGATCGGGGATTCACTCCGCGAGAACAACAACGGATCGGTGATCACCTTTGTGGGGAGCGAGGGGTTGGTGCTGGTGGTCGCGAACGATCCGCGCGAGGCGGTGCGGATCGAGGATGCGCTGCACGCTGCGGAGCTTGAGACACAGCGGGTGAGTCCTGCGGAGTTCCCGGGGTCGCTTCCTGAGCTTGCGTCGTATGAAGCGGTGGTGATGATCAATCAGTCGGCGTATTCGTTTGCGGAGACGCAGCAAGAAATGATGCGTCAGTATGTGCACGATACGGGTGGCGGGATCGTGATGATTGGTGGTCCCGAGTCGTTTGGTGCGGGGGGTTGGATTGGATCGCCGCTTGCGGATGCGCTGCCGATCCGGTTGGACCCTCCACAGAAGCGGCAGATGCCGAGAGGTGCTTTGGCGCTGGTGGTGCACTCGGTGGAGATTCCCAAGGGGGTGTTCTACGGGAAGCAGATTTGTAATGCGGCGGCCGATGCGTTGTCGCGGTTGGACTTGATCGGGATTGTTGAATACCAAGGGATCGGGGGGACGGACTGGGTGTATCCGCTTGCGCCGGTTGGTGATCGGTCTGCGGTTCGCAAGGCGATTAACAATCTGCAGTTTGGGGACATGCCGAGCTTTGATCCGTCGTTGCAGCTGGCGCTTGCGGGATTGCAGAACGCGCAGGCGGGGCAGAAGCATTGCATTGTGATTTCCGATGGCGATCCGTCGATGTCGCGGAGCTTGCTGCGTGAGTTCAAGCAGTCGGGGATCACGATTTCTGCGGTGGGGGTGAATCCGCACTCTGCGGGGGACACGAACACGCTTCGGACGATGGCGCGGATGACGGGGGGGACTTATTACCATGTGGCGAACAACGCGCTGGCGACGCTGCCTCAGATCTTTATTAAGGAGGCGCAGACGATCCGTCGTGCGTTGATCTGGGAGGGTCAGGCGTTTGCTCCGGCGCGGACGGGTGTTCCGACGGAGACGATGCGTGGGATCAATGGGGTGCCTCCGATTTCGGGGTATGTGGTGGCGGCGGAGCGTGAGGGGTTGTCGCTGGTGACTTTGCGGGGGAAGGAAGAGGACCCGATCGCGGCGCAGTGGCAGTATGGCTTGGGCAAGGTTGTGACCTTTACGAGTGATGTGTCGTCGCGGTGGGCGCCGGCGTGGGTTGGGTGGAGCGGGTTCAACCAGTTCTGGGAGCAGCATGTGCGCTGGGCGATGCGTCCGGGTGGGGATTCGACTTTGCGCGTGACGACGGAGAATGTTGGCGAGCGGACTCGGGTGGTGGTCGAGGCATTCGATCCGACTGGTGAGCGGATGGACTTTGCGAACTTCCGGGCGCGTGCGTCGACTCCTGATGGTGTTGGCGAGGTTGTTGAGTTGAGACAGGTGGGTCCGGGGCGGTACGAGGGGGACTTTGATTCTTCGAAGCCCGGCTCGTATGTGGTGAACATGCAGTACCGATCACCGGGTGATGATGGTGCGGTGTTTGAGGGATCAGCGCAGGCGGCGGTGATTCGTCCGTTTGCCGATGAGTACAAGTCGCTGAAAACGAACCTGCCTTTGCTGAGACAAGTCGCTTCGATTACTGGGGGGCGTGTGCTGAGTGCGGATCCGACGGTGTCGGATCTGTGGTCGCGGGAGGGGCTGACGATGCCGGTCGCGTTGACCCCGATCTGGATGCTGATGGCGATTGTGGGGATCGGGATTTTCCTGCTGGATGTTGCGGTGCGTCGGGTGCGGATCGATCCGCGCGCGATCGCGGCGTTCGTGCGGCGCGGGGCGCACAAAGAAGCCGATCGCACGATGGGCGCGACGGCGGCGATGCGCGCAGCACGCGTGCGGACCGAATCTCGGACGGGGGATGATCGCCGGGACGGGACTGAGAAGAAATCAGCTCGGAAGTTTGAAGCGGACCAATCCATCGCGGTTTCCAGTGAACCAGTAGCGCTTTCTGGGCAAGAGGAAAGCTCTTCTGGAACCGGGGGTCCTGCGATTGGTAAACCGAAGAAGGTTGAATTGAAGGAAGACGAGACGATGGATGCTCTCAGTGCGCTGCGGGCTGCGAAGAAGCGGGCCCGGGATGAGTATGACGGGAATGACTGATGGGAATGAATAGAGATCGCGTAGTATCCAGTGCCGAGAGGATCGGCGAGGAGTTGAATCATGAGCATGAATGAGAATCTTGAGACCCCGGCTGAAGTCAAGGCACAATGCGATGCGTTCCGCGCGTCGTTTGCACAGCTTCGATCTGAGATCGGCAAGGTGATGGTGGGTCAGCAGGCGGTGGTCGATGCGGTGCTGGTGTCGCTGTTCGCGGGTGGCAATGTGCTGCTTGAGGGTGTGCCTGGTTTGGGGAAGACTTTGCTGGTTCGGACGCTTGCGACGACGCTGCATCTGCCGTTCTCGCGGATTCAGTTCACTCCTGACTTGATGCCTGCGGATGTGATCGGGACGAACATTGTTTCGGAGAATCCGGATACGGGTCATCGGAGCTTTGAGTTTCAGCAGGGACCGATCTTTGCGCAGGTGGTGCTTGCGGATGAGATCAACCGTGCGACTCCGAAGACTCAGTCCGCGTTGCTTGAGGCGATGCAGGAGCATTCGGTGACGGTTGCGGGGGAGACTTACAAGTTGGCTGAGCCGTTCTTGGTGCTCGCGACGCAGAACCCGATCGAGCAAGAGGGGACCTACCCGCTTCCTGAAGCGCAGATGGACCGGTTCTTGCTCAAGGTTGATGTTGGGTACGCGGGGCTTGCGGACTTGATGGAGATCATTGATCGCACGACCGGCGCGGACAATCCGGTCGCGAGCAAGGTGATTGATGGTCCCAAGATTCGGGAGTACCAAGAGCTTGTGCGTCAGGTGGTCGTCGCGCCGCATGTGAAGCAGTACGCGGCTCGTCTGGTTTTGGCGACGCATCCGGAATCGGATACGGCGGCGGGTGGTCCCAACGGTCCAACGAATCGGTATGTGCGTTGCGGGGTTTCTCCACGCGGTGCGCAGGCGTTGATCCTTGCGGGCAAGGTTCGTGCGCTGGTTGATGGTCGGTTCCATGTGAGCTATCAGGACATTCAGGATGTCGCGATGCCTTGTCTTCGGCATCGCGTGCTGATGAACTTTGAAGCGGAGGCGGACCGGGTGCGTGCGGACGATCTTGTACGCGAGGTTTTGAAGCTGACCCCGACACAGCCGACGGCGATGGTGGGGTCGTGATTCGGTTCGGTTCCATTTTGATTGCTGGCTTGTTTTGCTTTGGGGCATTCCTGGGCGGGTGCTCGATGGGTGGCGGGCAATCGCGCGGTCCCAGCGAGACCTGGGTCGTGGGGGTTTCGGATGATGCGGGGTCGATGGATCGAGCGCGATCCGCGGTCGCAGAGCAGCGGGGGTATGGGTGGGATACGCATTTGTGCGAGTCGGAGCAGGACGGGAGCTTGGCGGAGTTTGTGGTTGGGCCTGTGGTGTTTAGCGAGCGGGATGAGGATTGGATGAGCGTGCCGTATGCGATGATGGCGGATGGGGGGAAGGATGCTGGATTGGTGGGTTTGCTTTCGTTTAAAGCGGAAGGCGTAGGGAAGGATGCACTGCGCGAAGGGTGGGATGATGGGTTTGTGTTTCGGGTGGTTGTGGATGAGCCTTTGGAGACGGGGTTTGTGACGGTTCCCAAGCTTGGGAGCAAGGGGATGGTTCGCGTACGGTGGGAAGCGGAGCGTACGACTGGGCGGGATGAAGGGAACGATCAATGAAACGGACCGTTTTGCGAACTGGCGTAGAAAGAATGCGAATGGGTCTGGTTGCGGCGGTTACGCTCACGGTGCTGAGCGGCGCGGGTGGTTGCTACAAGGAAGTGGTGGGGAAGAAGGGGCTGACGGTTGATGCGCATCATCCGGGTCAGGCGAAGTCGAGCGAGACGAAGATTGATAAAGCGATCGACAAGGTCATCCGGGATATTGATCAATGAAGCATCGGATCAACCAGCTTGTGCGTCTGATTTCTCTGGGCGCGGTTTGTGTGTGGATGGGCGGGTGTGTGTGCAACAAGTCGGAGGTGCACAGCCAGAGTTCAGACAATGAAGTCGTGGAGAAGATCACCGAAGCGTTTGCTCATCCGATGGGGCGCGAGGATCGGTTGCTCACGGCGATGGGGCTGGTTGATCCTCGGCATCTGTTTTTAGCGGTGATGGAAGGGGAGGAAGATGGACTCGATACGGTGGGGGTGATGCTGACCAAGCCGGGGTGTCATCGTTGGCCTTTGGAAGCGGATAGTGTGCTGGTGCTTTCGTTTGATGAGGACGGGGGGCTGACGGGGCACGAGCGTTTGGTGCTTGGGGACGGGGTGCGGATCAAGAAGGTAGGGGATGGTGATGACGGGGTGCATTCGTTGTACGAACTGGAGAGCAATGGTCGGCGGCGTTCGTTCCGGCGCGTGTTTCTTGCGGACTTTGCATCGGATGAATCCTGAAGGAGTGTGAGCGGATGCTGAGATCTGAGAATCCAACCCGGCCTGCGACGATTGAAGAGTTGCTGTCTTCTGAACTGATCGGGAAGATTTCGCATCTGGATGTGTCGTCGCGGAAGATCTTTGCGGGCAAGCTCAAGGGGGAGCGCCGGTCGAAGAAGCGGGGCGAGTCCGTTGAGTTTGCGGATCATCGGCCGTATGCGACGGGGGATGATCTTCGGCATATCGACTGGAATATTTATGCTCGTTTGGATCGGTTCTTCATGAAGCTGTTCATGGAGGAGGAGGACCTGTCGTTGCATATTGTGATCGATGCGAGTGCTTCTGCGGATTGTGGGGAGCCGAACAAGTTTTATTACATGCAGCAGGTCGCGATGTCGCTTGGGTATATCGGATTGCTGAATTTGAATCGTGTCGCGGTGACGGCGGTGGGGATGCGCGATGAGCTGGTGCTTGCGGGTGGGGACCAATCCATCGCGGGAACGATCCGGGATCTGCGCGGTCGACGAAGAACGCACGATCTGGCGCGGTTCTTGTGCTCGATGACTCCGGAGGGCGGGACGGATTTCGGGCAGGCGTGCAAGCGGATCGCGATGTCACGCCGGGGTAAGGGTGTGATGATTGTGCTGAGTGACTTCTTGATGAAGGAGGGGTACGAGACGGGGCTTCGGATGCTTGTTGGTCGTGGGTACGATGTGTTTGCGATCCAGGTGTTGTCGCCTCAAGAAGTGAATCCGGATATTTCGGGTGACTTGCAGTTGCGGGATGTTGAGGATGGGGACATGGCGGAGGTGACGATCTCGGCGCCGCTGCTCAAGAAGTACAAAGAGAACCTGTCGGCGTACTGCCAGGAGCTGCGGGATTTTTGTGCTCGGCGGGAGATTACGGGGTTGACGATTCAATCGGATACCCCGATTGATACGCTGTTGGTGGAGTATCTGCGGAAGCGGGGGTTGTTGCGGTGAGCGGGAGATTGGATAAGTGTGATAAGTTTCTTGCGAAACATGGAAATGTTCGTATATCAGATGGCCTGTTGGCCCTCCTTGGGGCTGTATGTATTTTCCTCAGTGTCACCTGGGCATTTGAGACTATTCGCTATTGGTTTACGGGACTTGAAGATTCGCGTCACAATGTAGATGGGCTAATTGTTGTCGTTTTTGTTTGTGCAATGGGAATGTTCATGGCCGCACTTTTTCGAGATCGGATGATCAATCAACCGAACAACAAACCAATTCGTGGGAATACTCTCGTCTTGGTATTGATATGGATTTGTGGGATTTCAGGAGTTGTCTCAACCATTGGCGAAACTCTTGACTGGCTAGGCCTTACTGGAGGTTCCGCATGATCTGGGCGACACCGATGTTGGCGGGGTTGGATGTTCAGCCCCGAAAACGGGGGCTTTTGAGGTAGTCAGCGCTGAAAAATAATGCCGATTTGATTGGCAGGGTCCGATTTTTTGAGGTATTTTCAGGATTCACGGCCCGCTCGAGGCCGGTCAACTTTGTGTTTGTTGAGGGAATCCAATGAAGATGTATGTTTCTGGTGCAGCATTGGTGCTTGCGTCGGGTGTTGCGTTTGGTCAGTCAACCGTTTCGTTTGAATCGATGGGCTGGACTGATTTGGGAACTTCCGATGTCATCGGTGTCGTAGGGAATTTTTTGCCTGGATGGACTTCGATCGCTGCGACTCCGGATCTTGGTTCGAGTTTGTTCTCAGCGTCGAATGTGACGCTGACTGGTGATCCGGATGATGCCGCGATCTGGTTGAATCAGTTTGAAGCGGGGTCGCCTCAGGCGGGAGCGAACGAGATTGTTGAGCTTTCACTCGATGGCTTTGCTGTTGGTCAGACTTATGAGCTTTCGTTCTACGCGACCATCCTGACTTACACTTCGAACGGTTGGGCCGGGAATATGGATTCGATCGATGTGGGGATCGATGGCGCTGATGTGAGCGACTGGGACTCGGAGATTTTGAGTTCGGCGGTTGGACAGGGCAATACTTGGGATCTGCAGTCGTTGGTCTTTACCGCGCAATCGGACACGGTCAGCTTTGCGTTTGGTGAAGGGGCCGACGGTCCTCAGCTGGGCGGGTTTGCGACCCGTTTCGGGATGGACGGCTTTGCTGTGCGTGTCATCCCAGCACCATCGGGTCTGGCGATGCTGGGTCTGGGCGGGCTTGCGATGGGGCGTCGTCGTCGGTAAGTTTGATGAAAAAAGTTGATTGAGATACAGCGGGCCTATATGGCCCGTTGTTTTTTGGTAATTTGCAACGAGAATGCCTGGTTTCCTGTATAATCGCGTGAAGCCTTTGTTCTGAGGGCTGATGAGAGAGAAGAACAGTTTTAGAGAGGGAGATATCCATGAAAGTATGCTTTGGTATTGCTGTGTTGTCGTGCGCTGCTGGGATGGCTTGGGGGCAGGCGACTGTTGATTACACCACGATGGGCTGGTCGGACTTTGGGACGACGGATGTAACGGGGGTCGCGGGGAACTTTCTTCCGGGATGGACGACGATCAGTGCCACTCCTGATCTTGGGGATGATGTGTTCTTTGTTCCGACCGATTCGTTGTCCGGCGTGGACAACGATGCGGCGATGTGGTTCAACCAGTTTGATCCATCCAGTCCTACGGCGGTGTCCAACGAAGTGGCACGCCTTTCATTGTCAGGGTTCACAATCGGTCAGACCTACAGCTTGGACTTCTTTGCGACCATCGTGTCGTACTCGTTCTCGGGATGGACTGGAAATGACGATGCGATCGATGTGGCGATAGTCGGTGCGGATATTAGCGATTGGGACTCGACGATTCTCAATGACGCTGTGGATGCTGATGGATTCAACGAATGGGTTGAGCAGTCGCTGGTGTTTACCGCAACGAGTTCGGTCGTGAGCTTCGACTTTGGCAGCAACGCGTCGTACCACACAGACATCGGAACACAGGCGACCCGTCTTGGGATCGACGGGTTCAGTGCTCGCGTGGTGCCTGCACCTTCCGCTCTCGGGCTGCTGGGGCTGGGCGGGCTTGCGATGGGGCGTCGCCGGCGGTGATTTGATTGGATAGATTTGTTGTTGCACAGCGGGCCGTTGATGGCCCGTTGTTTTTTAGGTGCGGTTGGTGTGCATCGGGGGGAGTGTGGTTGCTGTATACTTTGGTGGGTGCATGAATCCTTCTTGATTGGAGTGTGAATACAGATGATCTGGGCGACTCCGATGTTGGCGGGATTGGTGGCGGCGATTGCGGTGCCTTCGCTTGTGATTCTGTATTTTTTGAAGCTGCGAAGGGTGCCGCGTGAGGTTTCTTCGACGCTGTTGTGGAAGAAGGCGATTCAGGATCTGCAGGCGAACGCGCCGTTCCAGAAGTTGCGGCGGAATCTGTTGCTGTTTCTGCAGTTGATTATTCTGGGTTTGATCCTGCTGGCGTTGGCGCAGCCGCGCTCGACGGCGACGGCTTCTGCTGGTCGGAAGCTGGTGATCCTGATTGATCGCAGCGCTTCGATGCGAGCGGTCGATGGGGATGCTGCTCGCAGCACGCCAATCACTCGGCTTGAGGTTGCCAAGGAGCGGGCGATTGGGTTGGTGGAGGGGCTTGCGGCTCCGTCGTTGTTTGAAGAAGCGGACAAGTCGGACGAGGCGATGGTGATCGCGTTTGATCGGTCTGCGGAGATCGTGTCGCAGTTTACATCCGACAAGCAATCGCTGATCAACGCGATCAACGGGATTGTGCAGACGGATGGGCCTTCGTCGATCGAAGAGGCGTACCGGCTGGCGCAATCGCAGCGTCCGAACCGGATGTTTATTGATACAGGATCGACGGGTGAGGGGACCGATCCCGTTGAGATCGAGGGCATCAAGGGCGGGGATGCGTACTACTTCCATCTGTTCAGCGATGGGAAGATTTCGGATCTGGATGTTGTGCGTGCCGATGAGGATGTCGCGGAGGCACCGAGCTTTGAATACCACGCGATCGGGGAAGCGTCGTCGGTGAGTGTTGGATTGAACGCACTGCGCGCCGAGCGGGATTATGAAGATCCGACGAAGCTGAGCGTGTTTGTCGGGGTGCAGTCGACGGACCCGAACCCGCGATCGGTGGATGCGGAGTTGTTGGTTGGGGGTGCGGTGGTGTCGGTGCGGTCGGTGGTGCTGCAGGGTGCGGAGGTTGATTCGCAGACCGGGGCGCGCGGAGTGAGCACCGGGGGTGTGGTGTTCGAGCTCAATGAACCCGACGGCGTGGTTGTGGGGGTTCGGTTGTCGACTGGGTTCGGTGAGGCGGGGCTGGATGTGCTTGCGACGGACAATCGTGGGACGCTGATTGTGCCTCCAGCGAAACAATCGACGGTGGCGTTGGTGACGACGGGGTCGTTGTTCTTGCAGGAAGCGCTGCGGGGGTTGTCGATCTCGGATCTGAAGATTATGACGCCGAGTCAGTATGAAACGATGCGCGACGCGGGGGACGCAGGGGCGATCGATCTGTTTGTGTTTGACGGCGCGATGCCCAAGGCTGGCGACGGTGGGGTGGTGTTTGAACCGGGGCGGTATTTGGTTGTGGGGGATGTGTACACCGGTCCCGGCGGCGTGGTGGACAAGGGGGATGGTCCCGGGACGCAGATTATCAACTGGAGGCGGACGCACCCGTTGCTGCGGGATCTGACGCTTGACGCGGTGGTGATTGGGAAGTCGCGGACGATTGAGATCCCGGAGGGGTCGGAGCTGGTGTCGCTTGCGGAGACGACTGAGGGGCCTGCGATTGTGGAGATGAGCACGGGGGATGTTCGTGCGGTGATGGTGGGGTTTGATCCGGCGTTTTCCAACTGGCCGTTTGATGTGAGCTTTGTGGTGTTCCTTGCGAGCGCGGTGGATTATCTGGGGACGCAGGTGGGCGTGGATGTGGATGTCAACGCTCGGCAGATTGTGCCTGGGTTTGTGCTTGCGGATCGGGTGCCGACCGATGCGGGGAACATCCGCGTGAAGCTTCCCGATGGATCGATCAGCGGCGAAGTCATCGCAGCTCCCGACGGAAGGATCGTCTACGGACCGATCCGCGAGACCGGGGTGTACAGCGTGCAATGGACCGGGAGCGCGGGGGTGGGTGATGTCAAGGACGACGGGAAGGTCTTGCGGTTCTACGCGGCGAACCTGCTCGATGCGCCCGAGTCGGATCTGGGGACCTCGGAGTCGCTGGATTTGTCGAACCGGGTGGTGAGCGCGAGCGGGCGGGGTGAGATTACAAGGTTGAAGGAGTGGTGGCCTTGGCTGTTGATCGGGGCGCTGGTATTCATGATGTTTGAGTGGTGGATTTATAACCGGAAGGTGTATTTGTAGTGGGTCTCATCATGGGTCGTTTGGGGCGATCTGCTTTAGATGCTTGCTGAGTTTGTAGTGATTTTTAAGGTATGTTGGAACGATGATGAGCTTCTTGTCTGCGTGTCGAATGTGCATGTAATCGAGTGATCGATCCACTCGGGTGATTTCGTTGATGAGCGCCTGATGGGTGCCGAAGATTGATTTTGAGACTATGCGATCTTCGTAGACATGGACGCGGTGTCCGAACGAGATTGCCCCAGCGATCAATGGGACAATCAAGACTCCTACGCCGATGAGGATTATGGTTGCCTGTGGGGGTTGGGTATTTTTCAGTTCATCAATGATGATGAAGATGCCACCGGCAAAGATTGCGATCAGGAAGATCCACGCCAAAACACGAGTTTTTAGGATGAGGATCGTTTCATCGTTTTGAATGGTATCAATTGCAGGATCAGTCATTGTGTATGCTAGGTGTATCATTCGGGTATGCGTATTCGCTTTTTAGGGACTGGGACTTCGGCGGGGGTGCCGATTATTGCGTGTGGGTGCGCGGTGTGTACATCGACTGATCCTCGGGACACGCGGACGCGGACGAGTGCGACGGTGGAGTTTGTGGATGCGACGGGTCAGGAGCGGGTGATTCTGATTGATGCGTCTCCTGATCTGCGCGAGCAGGTGCTAAGGGAGGGGATGACGCGGGTGGATGCGATCTTGATTACGCACAACCATGTGGATCATGTGTGGGGGCTTGATGAGGTCCGTCGGTTCAATGAGATTATGAAGCAGCCGATCGAGGTGTGGGCGGATTCGCACACGCACGAATCGTTGCGGCGGGTGTACCAGCACATCTTTGAGAAAGAGAAGAATATCCAGAAGTCGTTTGTTGCGGATTTGGTGCCGAGGGAACTGGTGGCGGGGGAGGCGATCGAGTTGTTTGGGATGACGATCACGCCGATGGTGTTGATGCATGGGGTGCAGGAGATTCTGGGGTTCCGGTTTGAGTCCGCCTATGAGGGGGCGGTGGACGATCCGGCGGGGGTGCTGCCGCTGGCGTATTGCACGGATGTGGTGGAGATCCCGGAAGATTCTCGGCGGTATCTTGAACAGGCACCGGCTGGGGTGAGGACTTTGGTGCTCGATGCGTTGCGGGATCGTCCACACCCGACGCACTTTACCGTTGAGCAGGCGGTTGTGGAGGCGGAACGGATCGGGGCTTCTCGGACCTACTTTGTGCACATGACGCACGATCTTGGGCACGCGGCGACTACTCGGGCGTTGGCCGACGGGATTGAACTGGCGTATGACGGATTGATCGTGGGAGATGGGGCGGATTCTTGACAATTGGGTGGCGGGGGGTGTGATCGGTGGCATTCTCTGGGATGAGAGCCCCGCGTTGTGGCATCGTTGTTTGAGTCGCGGCGGGTGTGTACATCTGAAGAGAGGTCTGGTATGGCTGATATGCATCAATCGTCGGATTCCCACCAACGCGCGCTGCCTGAGAAGGTTGAGCTGCCTCAGATTACGGGGTTGTCGACCGCGTTCCCGATGGAGATTGAATCGTCATCCCAGACCAGCCCGCACCGGATGGGCGAGGATCGGGCACCGCTTCGGCATGAGCCCGGTTGGTCGAGCCGGGGCTTGAACTGATCTGGGAGCGGGGCAGGATTGAGCGGCGGATTTGGGGGCTTGATGCCGGGTGGGGGGTCAGAATTGGCGAATTCGATTGTTGCTCATGGGGTTGTGTGGTGACGCACTTTGGGGGGGTGCCTACGATCCACTCCTATGGGTAATGCACGCGATATCAAGAAGCGGATGAAAGCGGTCGGGAACATCAAGCGGATCACCCGCACGATGCAGATGATCGCAACGAGCAAGTTTGCCAGAGCGCAGCAGACCTCGCTGGCGTCTCGTCCATACACCGACACTTTGTTCGGTTTGGTCGCGAAGCTCGCGGAGGCTGGTGTTGGTGAGGGGCACCCGCTGCTCACCGAACCCTCGGCGGACACCAACGAGCTGACGCTGATGATCTCAGCGGATCGCGGGTTGTGTGGTCCATACAACGGCACGATGGTCCGCACCACGCTCAAGCACCTCAAGGGGAGCTCAGAAGCGGGCAACGGGATCATCGAAGTGGTAGGCAAGAAGGGTGCTTCGGCGCTCAAGTTCAATGGCTACTCCGGATTTACACATCACACGCATATCGGTGATAAGCCGGCGTTTGAGGATATCGAGCGGTTGGCTGATCGGTTTATCGAGATGTTTGTCAATGGCGAAGTCTCGGCGGTTCGCGTGGTGTACATGAAGTACTTCAGCGCGGGTCGTCAGCGTCCAGAAGTGATGCAGCTTCTCCCGTTCTCAGCGCCGGTCGTTGAGAGTGATGCCGACGCATCGGGCACGCAGGACTTGTACGAGTTCTCTCCAGACGCGGATTCGCTGCTCGACTCACTGCTTCCAGCGGCGGTCAAAGCGGTGCTGTTCCAGAGCTTCAACGACGCGGTCGTATCTGAGCACATCGCTCGGATGGTCGCGATGAAAGCGGCAACGGACAACGCTGGCAAGATGGGCGGCTTGCTCAAGCGCCAGTACAACCGTGTGCGCCAGACACAGATTACGACCGAGCTCACCGAGATCATCTCGGGCGCGGCTGCTCTGGAATAGGTTTGAATCCAAACAGATCACAGAACGCTCCAGCAATGGAGCGTTTTTTTCATGTCGAACTATTCGACGAAGACGCTGATTTCGTCGAGGGACTTGCGGTCGATATTGGGGACTTTGCAGTCGTCGGCGGGGAATCCGATCGGGATCATCATGTAGGGGCGTTCGTGCTCGGGACGATCGAGGATCTCGCGGAGGAACTTCATCGGGGATGGGGTGTGGGTGAGGGTGGAGAGTCCCGCGGCGTGGGCGGCGGTCAGGAGCATCCCGGTCGCGATCCCGACGGATTCGTTGAGGTAGTAGACCTGTCCGCCTGCGTCGGTGGTGCGGAGGGCCATGACGATGATGAGCCAGGGGACGGTGTCGATGTAGGATTTGTCGGGGTTGGTCTCGAAGGGTTCGAGGTCTTCGAGCCAGCGGTTGGAGGCGCGGTCGGTGTAGAACTCGCGTTCGACTTCTTCGACGGCCATCCTGATCTGGTGCTTGATTCCGGGATCGGAGATCGCGATGAAGCGCCAGGGTTGTTTGTGGGCTCCGGACGGCGCGGTCCCGCCGGCGAGGAGGACCTGTTCGATGACTTCTCTGGGGATGGGCTTGTCTGAAAAATGGCGGACCGTCCGGCGTTTCTTGATGAACTCGTAGTATTCCGTCGCGGCTTGGAGCGGGGTGCCTTCGGGCGTATGTGGGTTGAGCGGGGTCCAGTGTGGAGGCTGCTGGGAGGTGTTTGGAGTGGTGTTTGGGTCGTTCATGAGAGGCGTGCTTTCTTCAATGGGTCGGGTGGATGGTATTCATGGGGGATCGGGAGTGATTGGGGGCGTTGGAAATGGACTGGGATGGCTCCAAATGCCGATGTTTTGGGGAGATGGGTACCAACGCGCGAATGAGATCTCGGTATTCCCCGCTGGTGTGGGGTTCGGTCGTCGCGATGACGGCGGGGCTGTCGATTGGTATGCAGACCAAGGATTCGAGTGATGGGGGAACGATCACGCGTCCCGCTTTTTCGGGTCGGATCACGCGTGCGTTTGATTTTGAGGAGATGTACACGAACCCGCTCCCGGTGCCCAAGGGGTGGATCCGGGCGCAGCATGATCCGGAAGTGCCTCGGGATCGTCCTGGGTTTCCGATCTGGAATGGTGCGGTGCTGGACTACGAGAGTCCCGCGTATTCGGGTCAGGGGTCGGTGTACTTGCCGACCAATGGTGGATCGACGAGTTTGATCCTTCGGCATGGGGAGCTGACTGTCTTTCCGAATGCGGATTACATGATCAGTGCGCGCGTGCGGACGCAGGGGATCCTGCACGCTCGAGCTCGGATGGTCGCGACGCTGATCGATCGGGCGGGGAACGATATTCCGGGTTCGGAAGTCTCCACGAAGTTGGTGCGGACGCTTGGGGCGTGGGACCTTGTGAATGTGTTTGTCGAGGGGACGGAACCCAGCGCGGCGTTCGTGCGTGTGGAACTGGAGTTGTTGCAACCGGAGCAGCAACCGAGGGTGCGGAAGCCCAAGCCGTTCACGGTGTGGGAGCAGGACTTTGATGGTGGGGCGTGGTTCGATGATGTCGTTGTGGCGCAGGTCCCGATGATCGGGTTGGATACGGGGACGGCGGGGAATGTGGTTTCGGGTGAAGTGCCTCCGACGCTGAATATGACGGTGCGGGATTTGACGGGGGATGATCTCCGTTCGTTTGTTCGTGTGTTTGATGCGTCTGGGAAGCTGGTTGATCAGCGTGGTGCGGTGGGCGGCGCGGATAAACTCGGTGACCCTTGGACGCCGGCGCTTTCCGGGTTTGGTTGGTACCATGCGGTGTTTGATGTGTTGTCCGGTGAGGGGGAGAGTTCGATTTTGGTTGGTCGGCGTGAGCTTGCGTTTATCTGGCAGCCACCCAAGTCTCGGGGGGAACTGGTCGGGGGGTTTGGGGCCAAGCGGATGGTTCCCGAGGAATCGTTGTTTGTGCTCCGTTCGTCGAGCATGAAACCCAACTTGTTGACCTGTCTTCCAGATCTTGCTGAGATGACGGGGGTCAAGCATGTCGAGATGCGCGTGTGGGACGGCAAATCGGTTGCTGAGGATATGCTCAAGGGGTCGGTGCTGTTGAACTCGATCGATCGCGCGATCGGGATGGGGATCGAGCTGAGTTTTTCACTGAGTGAAGTCCCGGCAGAACTCGCAGACCAAGCGGCGATTGATCAGGACGCGATCTTCAAGCTGTTGCTTGAGCATGAACCGATCGTAATGCCATTGCTTGGGCCGTTGATGGACCGGTACGGTCAGCAGATCACGGATTGGCGGCTGGGCAGCGGGGTCAATGAAAATGATGGCGAACGGCTGGTCGGAGAGATCGAGGGGATCGCTTCGCTTGTTGATCCTTACATCCCGGGTGCGGTCCTTGGCGTGGGGTGGGCGATGGACCGTCCGTTTGAATCCAATGTGCTCAAGAGCTCGGTGCGGCTCTTGGTTGAAGATGACGCGAGCTTCCCGGATGATGCGATCCCGGACATGATCGAGCAGTGGTCGCAGGCGCGGGGGAGCATGGGTCAAGCAGAAGGTGTGGACTCGAGCCGATTGAGTGTGGTGCATCGCGCGTACCAGATCGACGAGGGGCGCACGGGGAGCGAGTCGGTGTGGTCACGGGTTGGGTGGCTTGGACGACGCGCGATCAACTCGTGGTGGGCGAGCAAGCTGATGAGCCCGGGCAATGACGAGATGGAGATTGTGCTGAGCGACCCATGGGTGGTTGAGAAGGGTCAGCGAGGGCGGGTGATGCCTGGTCCGGAGCTGCTGGTGTGGCGGACGCTTGTTGATTATCTGGGTGGACGGTCTGCGGTTGAAGAGCTGAGCTTTGAGCCGGGCGTTCGGATGCTGCTGTGCTCGGGCATGGAGGGTGGGGATGAATCGTCCAACGGTGCGTTGGTGGTGTGGCTTGATAAACCGATGCTTGATACGACGATGATCGAGTTGCCTCTGAGCCGGGGCGGTGTTGAGGTGGTTGATTTGTTCGGGAATGTGTCGAGCGTGGAGCTCGAGTATGAGACTGAGCTGAATCTGCCTGTGCATCGAGTGGAGGTGACGCGGACGCCTCAGATTATTACTGGGGTCAATACGAAGTTGGTGCAGTTCCTTGCGAGCATTCGGCTGAGTCCGGATCGGTTTGAAGCGACGACGGGGATGCACAAGCACGAGCTGGTGATGAAGAATCCTTGGCCGTTCTCAATCCGTGGTAGGGTGTACATCGTTGAACCCGGTGGGTATTCGGTTCCCGGTGCGAACACTGTGGATCGGGCGTGGGAGATCAAGCCTCGGGTGGTGAACTTTGCGATTACTGGCGGTCTTGAAGATCGCGTGGAGCTTGATGTGTCGTATTCGTCTGCGAATCTTGCGGGGATGAAGGATTTGGTCTTTGATGTCGAGCTGGCCGCGGATGAGGATTATGGGTTGATGCGGGTGGAGCGGGAGATCGAACTGGGGACGGATGTCATCGAGGTTGACCTGCGGTTCCAGCATGTGGACGACGGATCTGGATTGCCCACCCGTCAGATCGAGGTGGTCGCGGTGGTGTCGAATCGAACCGATGAGCCGATGTTTGCGGAGGTCGTAGCGATCGCACCCAAGAACGCGAGGCAGGAATCGTCGATCAGTTCAATCGAGCCGATGGGGAGCGGGGAGCGTTCGTTCGTGTTTGATCGGTTGGTGAGCGGGGACGAGGTCGTGATCCGGGTGCAAATCCCCGGCAGGAGCATCCAGTTCAATAAGGCGATCACGCTCCCATAGGACATCCGTCTGGTGTTTGTTTTTGGAATGCTCGAATAGTTCGGTATTTCAAGGGGTTTGGCGTATACTGGCACTGTTTGAAATTGCTTAGGAGTCTCTGCTGTGGCGCGTCCCAAGTCCTTTGATCCCGATACCGTCCTTGCCAAGGCGATGGGTGTGTTTTGGGAGAAGGGGTTTGATGCCGCGAGTATTTCGGATCTGACTGCGGCGATGGGGATCAACCGGTTCTCGCTCTACGACACTTTTGGGGACAAGCACCAGCTGTATTTGAAGGCGCTCGATGCGTACTCCGAGAATGTGGTGGGTGCGATGGTCGAGCGGGTGAACGGGATCAACACGCTCGCGGATCTTGAAGCGATGTTCTATATGATGATCGAATCGCAGCATTCGGGTGAGTGCTCTCCTTGCTGCATGATGCAGCGGGCGGCGATCTCGCTTGCTGCTGTGGATGAAGAAGCGCGGAAAAGGGTCGAGCAGGCGCGCGACCGGTTCCACGGCGCGTTCCATGATGCGATCTCGCGGATCAAGCGGAGCGGGGAGTTTCGCGCGGACCTTGATCCGAACCAGGCGGCGTGGTTGTTGATGATCACCAAATCGGGGCTTGCGAGCTACAACGGATCGCCGGTTCCTGAGGACGAAGCGAAGAGCGCGGTCAGGGCGTTGTTTGCTCAGTTCAAAGGGTAACGAATATTGATTTTCACATTGGAGACGAATGATGACCATCAGTGATCCGCACGCGGTGATGATTGCCCATGACCGGTGGGCCAATGGGTTGATGTATGAAGCGTGTCGAGGGTTGAGCGAGGAGCGGTTCCACCAGCGTTTTGAGATGGGTGAGGGATCGTTGCATGACAACTTAGTTCATAATCTGGGCGCGATGCGTGGGTGGACGGATGTGCTGAATGAGGTGCCCAACCGCGATCGGCTCGAGGAGGGGAAGTACACGCTCGATGAGATCGTCGCGATGCATGAATCGGTGACGGCGGACTTTGAGAAGGCCGCGTACCGGCAGGGATTTGAGGTGATGATCCATCGGGATCGCGGAGAGCGGTCGTACACCTTCCCGGTTGGTGGGATATTGGCTCATGTGATGACGCACTCGATGCACCACCGGGCGCAGTGTTTGAATATGCTGCGGCATCTTGGGGTCGAGAAACTCCCGATGAGTAGCGTGATGGAGTGGATGCTTGTTGGGGATGTGCAATAAAGGGATGGTTTATTCGTATAGCTCCTGATGAAATCTGGAGCGCGTTCTCTACACGCTCGTAAAGCACTTTCTTGTAGGCGCTTGTGGGCGCAGATCGGTGACACATGAACCCAACCATGCAACGCAGAGCGTTCCTCGCTGTCGGAGCGATTTCCATTCCTTCCATCGCACTGGCGCGCGGTGGGCAAGCGGCGATCAACATGAATCAGGGCATGGAGTTCCATGAGCTGATGGAACAAGCTGGCAAGCATCTCAAGTCGATGCGGGGGTATATGCAGGATCTTGATGGAACGGGCTCGCGCGATGAAGCGGCGTTTTTGGCCAATCAGGTGACGATCCTGCTGGCGCAATGCGTCATGGTCGCGGATCAGGCGCCGATCCCGGTGCGTTCGGAAGCGAAGTACGGGGGTGACAAGGAGCGGTTCGATAAGGATCTGCGGATCAAACTCACCAGCGCGGTGTCCGCCGCCAACGCGATGGGGCGTGCGCTGCTGATGGGCAACGACGAGGAGGCGGTCTCGCTCTATGGATCGCTGCGCAAGGAACGCAAAGAAGGACACGACGAGTTCATCAACGATGAATAAGCTTTGGGCCGGAGCGACTTCGCATGCTTGAACATCTCATCGAGTTCTTTGGTCGCACGCACCTTGTGGTGTTGCACTTCCCGATCGCGTTGGTCATCGTTGCGGCGGTGGTGGAGGTGTCGCGCGCCATCGCGCCCAAGATTCGGCGCGAGCCAAAGCGTGAGCCGTTCCGTCCGAGTTCTGCGGCGAGCTTGATGTTTGTGTTTGCGTTGCTTGGAACGGTGGTGTCGGTGTCCACTGGATTGGTACTCGGATTCGACGGCGGTCAGCGCGTGGACCTGCATCGCATACTCGGGATTGTCAGCGGCGTATTGATGTTGATGACTGGGATCGCGTTGGTTCGGGCAATGCGTCCGCAGTCGCGTGGGGGGTTGGTGTATCTCGGGCTGCTGAGCGTCAGCGCGGCGGGGGTCGGGCTGACAGGTCATTTCGGTGGCGAGCTTACGCATGGGGCGGGGTTCGTGACCAAGCCTTTGGAGCGGATGCTTGGGATGGAGGAGGCGGTGATCTCCGAGTTTGATCTCGAAGCGCTCAATATCTCGCAGGCGTCGCTCGATTCGTTCAACGACACGATCCTGCCGATCTTCATGAACTCGTGTGTTGAGTGTCATGGTCCAGATGATGCGGAAGATGATATTCGTTTGGATTCGATCGCGTATGTGCTCGATCCAGCGGCGGACATGATTCGGCGGGATGATCCGGGCATGAGCGAGTTGGTGTACCGGATTGATCTGCCTCATGATGATCCCGACATCATGCCTCCGGAGGAGGATGGGGAGCCTTTGACGAGGGCGGAGATTGAGTTGGTTTGGGGTTGGATCGCATCGCTGAGTGATTAATCAGCAAGGTTTGAGTTCTGCTACGATGATTCACAATGAATGATCAACATGATGGGCAGAACGAATCACGCAAGAAGAAACCAAAGCGGAGTCTGGGGAAGCGACTTCTCAGGATGCTCGTGGTGTATCTGTGTGTGTCGTTGATTGGGATAGTCGTGCTGTGGGTGACGGGGTACGCGGAACGGCTGTTTTACTTCCCGATCCGCGATGCGTTTGAGACTCCTGCGCAGTATGAGGATGTGTGGATCGACACTGCGGACGGGAAGCGGTTGCATGGATGGTTCATGCCTGCGGTTGGGGATCCTGAGGGGGAGCAGGGGCCTGCGATTCTGCATGCGCATGGGAACGCGGGGAATGTGTTGTATCACGAATCGTTCTCGTCGTTCCTGACGATGTCGGGGTTCAATGTGCTGCTGTTTGACTATCGCGGGTATGGGCGTTCGGACAAGGGATCGATGAATCGAGAGAACTTGGCGATCGATACACGCGCCGCTCTTGCGTACTTGATGGAGCGGGAGGATGTGGATGCGGATCGGGTGGGGGTGATGGGGGTGAGTCTTGGTGGGCCGTTTGCGCTTGATGTGGCGATCGATGAGCCTCGCGTGGAAGCGGTGGTGACGGTGTCGACCTATTCGAGTTGGCGCGGGGTCGCGTCGGATGCTGCGGGGATTGCGAGTGTGTTGATTCCGACTGGGCTTGATCCGGTGGATCTGGCGCGGAAACTGGAGACTCGGCCGTATCTGATTATGTATGGGACTGGGGATGCGATTGTGGATGTGAAGCACGCCGAGGAGATCCGATCGTCGGCGGAGGATTCGTTTATTGATGTGACGGTGAAGACTTATCCGGGGGATCACAACTCGCTGATTCAGCGGGATCTTGAGGCGCAGGCGGATTTGATTGCGTTCTTTGAGCGGTATTTGAAGGCTGGGGGCAAATAGCTCGAAAGGTGTTCTAAAGGAAAGGATTCAAAGATGATTGGCGAGCGGGATGAGTATGAAATTCAATGCGATTTGATTCAGAGAATTATTTCTGAGCAACAACCGCTTGAGATTGCGATGCGTGATGCGATTGAGGTTGTTAAGCCGGGGTTGAGCGATGAGTCGTATATACAGCTTCAAGAAATCGATTTCGGAACAGTCCTAGTTCAATCTGAAGAATGGATAAGGTATGTATTGGAGACTGAACCACCGCCCATGCGTGTATTCGCTTTTTGGTTTGGTATGTTTGACACATCAGATGGACCAGGTGATGATGAATGGCAACAAATGTATATCAGCGGTGCGGATCGTTTTGAAGTTGATGATGAGGGCGAATGGGCATGTGGTTGTTATTGGGAACCCAATTCGCGATACCCGAATGTTCCTGAATTGGAACTTATTGGAAAGCTGTGTCCGTTCCGTGAGAATCAAGCGGGCTTTACACTGTCTAACTCACTTGTTACCGCGCTTGCAGTGAATCATGCAAAGATCATTTCTGAAGTTCTGGGATTCAAAAGGGGCCTGTTCGGTCGAAGGAAACATAGTGAGTATCCGATTGCATGTGGACACGATGCCGGTGATTGTGTTGTTGTTGGGTACGCCACTTCTGACGGGCTTCGCCGTCCTACTTGAACTGCTACAATGCACCACTGCTCGGGGCGCGGGTCTGATGATCCGCTGAGATGGACCCGTAGAACCTGATCCGGCTCGCACCGGCGGAGGGAATGCAGATGGTCGATTTGTATGGACTGTCGCGCGGACTCCCGGTGCTCACACTTAGGGAGTTGTCATGACCTCGAAACAGCAATCCACCTACCCAAAATCGACCCCCGATCATCTTTCGATCACTTCCCCCGCTGGGAAGGCGGCGTCGTTGACGATGAAGTACAAATCCTCGGCGGACATGCGTGCGTCGCTGCGCACCGTTCAGGCGGGGCCTGCGATTGATGGGGGGGAGTTCATGCTCCCGATTCATGGCGCGTTTGATCCGGGTTCGGATGCGAGTGCGCCGACGCCGGGGTCGTTTGCGCACAAGGCGGACATCGGCGGGGCGTATTCGTTCTCGTCTCCCGATACCCCTGGGATGCCCGCGCCTTCGAAGAAGACCGCGTGGGATTTCCTTCCTGACGATTGGTCGGTCGAGATTGTCGATGGCGAGGTTGCCCCCGCGGCGTCGTCGCCTTGCGGATACGAGGCGCATGTGTTTACCGATGCGCTGGGAGTAACGCGGCGCGTGACGACCCCTCCGGGGTTCTCGCCGATCACGCAGATGGAATCGGCGCGGCTGGGGATCATCACTCCCGAGATGGAACGCGTCGCGGAGCGCGAGCCGCACCTGACGGCGATGCAGATCCGTGATGAGATCGCGGCGGGTCGATTGATCATCCCTGCGAACCGCGCGCACCTTGCGAAGAACCTTGATCCGATGGCGATCGGTCGAGCGAGCAAGACGAAGGTCAACGCGAACATGGGCGCTTCGCCGATTTCGTCTGGGACGGATCAGGAAGTCGAGAAGCTGCAATGGGCGGAGAAGTGGGGCGCGGACACCGTCATGGACCTTTCGACCGGCGGCGATCTCGATGCGTGCCGAGAAGCGATCATTGAGCATTCGACGGTTCCGATCGGGACCGTTCCGATCTACTCGATGATCATCGGGAAGAAGATCGAGGATTTGAATCGTGACCTGATTCTTGAAACGCTGCACAAACAAGCGGCGCAGGGGGTGGACTACTTCACGATCCATGCGGGCATCAAGCGGGCGCACTTGAAATATGTCAAGAACCGTGTGATCGGGATCGTCTCGCGTGGCGGGTCGCTGCTCGCCAAGTGGATGCTGGTGCACAACGAAGAGAACATCATGTACACGATGTGGGACGAGATCTGCATGCTCATGCGTGAGCACGATGTGTCGTTCTCGATCGGTGATGGTCTGCGTCCCGGCGGACTCGCGGATGCGACGGACTTTGCGCAGCTTGCGGAGTTGCAGGTGATCGCGGAGCTGACGGAGCGTGCTTGGAAGTTTGGTCTTCAGGTGATGGTTGAGGGGCCGGGGCATGTGCCGTTTGATCAGATTGAGTACAACGCGAAGCTGCAGCGTCGTCTGTGTCACGGGGCGCCGTTCTATGTGCTTGGGCCGCTGGTGACCGATGTGTTCCCGGGGTACGACCACATTACGAGTTGCATCGGCGCGACGAGCATCGCGTACCACGGCGCTTCGATGTTGTGCTATGTGACGCCCAAGGAACACCTCGGGCTTCCCAAGAAGGGTGATGTGAAGGAGGGGTGCATTGCGTACAAGATCGCGGCTCATGCCGCGGATGTGGCGCTGGGGATTCCCGGGACTCGGGACTGGGACGATGAGCTGACCAAGGCGCGTGCGGCGCTCAACTGGAACAAGCACTTCGAGCTTGCGTTTGATGAGGACACCGCTCGCGCGTACCACGACGAGGATATGGATGTCGATACCGACTTCTGCGCGATGTGCGGGCACGACTGGTGCAGCGTGCGGATCAGTAAAGAGATCCAGGAGTTCCAGTCCGGGAAAGCCGAGGGATTCGAGCGGGGCAAACCCGTCAAGTCCGCGGCGTTGACCGAAGAGCAGCAGAAGATCCTCGAGCAGCGCGGGTATTTGCCTCCTGAGGAGATCCACAAGCTCGCATCCAAGACCAAGAAAGCGGTCGGCGCGGAGGAAGGGAAGGCGTCGTGCCATTCCGACTATGTGGACGACGACGCGGCTCTGGAGAAGCAGGGGACGGTTTTGGTGCAGTTGAATACCGCTCCGGCTCATGGCATTTCGCGTGAGGATCGGTTAATTTAAGTACATGACAAAGACTTGCCAATCAATAATATTTGACACATCTGCATTACGTAAAATCAGCTTGTTTAATTTGCCAGCTGAAGTTCGTTTGCTTTCTGACCTGTCGAGTCAAGGCAAAGTAGAATTAATCATACCACATGTAGTCTGGGAAGAGTGGTTCAGTCAGATAGAGATTAATTACGAGAAAATAATTGGTGAATCGGTAAAATCACTTCAAAAATTGAGCAGTAGGCCATGGCTAACAAACTCAATGTATTCCGCAAGGATTGTAGGTCAATGCGATAACCTTATTAAGGAATTATGCACTTTCGAAAAAGTTTGTATCGGCGACACGATGGGTATGGCAAGGGAGTTGGGGTTTAAAAAAATTGAGTTGCTCAATCAAGACGCATTAGCAATTCTAGAAGATTATTTTGCTGGAAATCCGCCTTTTAAAAATGCAAAGTCTAGAGAAGACTTTCCTGATGCATTTATTCTGAGCCAGATTCGTCAACTGTCATCGAGCAGGATTGGTTGTATTGTGGTCGTTGCTGACAAGCAGTTACAGAATGCAGTTGATTCGATAGGAGTTGAAACTGTTCCGGGACTCAAGGAGTTGCTAGTGCATTCAAGGGTCTCGGCTTTGAATGTAAATAGAGACTACGCACTGTGGTGGGTTCGCAATTTTGGCAAACTTCTTAAGTGGCTGGGTAGCCGCGAAGAAGAGTTGTCGGTTGCAATCGAAGGTTCTGTATTCGATTCTGTAATAAACTCGCACTTCTCACACCATACATTCCCGAACAGTGTGCTTTCCGCGGAAGTAGCAGAGGTTGAACAAATAAGAAATGTCGAATATTTGTGGGAGTTGGCTGCTTCAATCGGTGAGGGAATTTTTACAGTTCCGATTTCATTTGATGTGGACTGTGTCATTCATGCATGGATTCACGCGTTGGATTTAGGCAGTGAGCCAGAATGGTTTGATATTGACGACAATGTTATTGAAAGCGATGGATTTTGCTCTGCTACTGGCGAGTGCACAGTGTCATACAATGCTGATCTAGTGATCAAGTATAATAGCGATTTTAAAATGGGTATCGCATTCGAAGCGCCAGAGTCCATTGGGCTTGAAGAAGTTGTTTTTCAGGACTTGTACGCTTAGTTAAAGGGATTTTCAGCAAACTCTAATATGGAGACCTCTCATGGGACGCACAGTTCTGGCCGTGATTCTTGGGTATGTGGCGATGTTTGTCGTCGTCATGGGGTGCTTGACCGGGGCGTACATGCTCATGGGGGCGGATCGGGCGTTTGAGGTTAGGGGGTATGAGGTCACCTCGGCGTGGTTGGTGGTTTGGGCTCTTGTCACGCTGGGGGCGGGGGTTGTTGGTGGGGTGGTGTGTGGGATGGTTGGAAAGTCGAAGCGGGCCGTGGTTTCTTTGATGGTGCTAGTGGTGGTGCTGGGTGGGTTGTATGCGTTCTCGATGAGCAACGCGGAAACTCCCGCGGCGGAGGATTTGGTGCGGACCTCGCAGACATCGAGCATGGAAGCGATGGGCAAGGCGCGGTCCCCGATGTGGGTGAACATCTCGAACCCGATCCTCGGCGTGCTGGGCATCATGATCGGCGGTCGATTGTCGGGCGCGTGCCGAGATCGTGGGCGATCTGATGCGGGCGAGGCATAAAAACTGGTTGGCTGGTGGGTGATGCAACCGATATTGACATCTGGTATAGTTTGAATACCGGTGCCGGTGTGGCACGGTTGGTATCGATTGGACGACACGGAGACACAGGATGCTTACAACACTGGCACAACAAGGCGGGGGCAACGCGGGGGGCATGATCGGGCTTGGGATTTTCTTGATCCTGTACCTGGTTTTTCTCATTGTCATCCTCGCGGGATTCTGGAAGATGTTTGCCAAAGCGGGTCAGCCTGGGTGGGCGGCGATCGTTCCGATCTACAACGCGTACATCATGTGCAAGATCGCTGGTCGTCCGGGGTGGTGGGTGGTCCTGCTGTTGATCCCATATTTGAACTTGATCTTCTGGATCATCGTGATGCTTGATCTTGCCAAATCGTTCGGGAAGAGCATCGGGTTCGCGGTCGGGATGATCCTGCTCAGCTTTATCTTTATCCCGATCCTCGGCTTTGGTGATGCGGAATATCAAGGTCCTGCAGCGGCTTGACGCTGAACTGAACTCCATATGGCGAAGAAGAAAAAGGAACTGCTGCCGTTCCCTCGGCTGCTTGGAAAACCCGAGGCGTGTCTCGGGTGTGGGTATCCGCTCGACGGGATTCCCGCGCCCGGATCGTGTCCTGAATGCGGGATGGAGTTCTACGACCAATTCAGCGGCTTGCAGATCGCGGGGGTCGCGAAGAAATCTGGCGGTCCCGCGTGGCGGCGCGCGGTGTGGATTGTGATCGCGATCATCTCGTTCCTGTATTTCAATGTGATCGGTGTACTGATCTTCACGCTGCCTTGGATGGCGCTGGTGATTTTTCTTGCGATCGTTGCGGGTGTTCTCGCGATGATTATCGAGTCCCAACAAGAAGGGTGCGGGGTCGGAGTACTTCACCTTTGTACGGAGCGGGTTCTCGCGTTGGCCGACCGGGACGGAGAACGCGGCGCGGGAGTTTCGCGCGTGGGACGGGGTGAAGCCGGGGGTGATGGTCAAGCCGGTGAGTCGGGTGTGGGCGTCGATGAAGCTTGTGCATTTTGATGAACGCGGCAAACGAGAAGTGCTGCTCAGCGGCGGGTTCCGGTGCCGGACTGAACTGATCCCGGTTGTTGAGCAGGCGATCGGGATGATGATGCGGGGTGAATCGATTGCTGATGATCATGAGTTGATCGGGCAACTGGATGATCCGGACGATCCGTCGAATAATCCGGTCGATGCTGCGTTTAATATGGTATGAGTACAACAACTGCAACTGTGAAGATTGGGATCGAGCCGTACCGGACTGAGGTTGTTTCGGGTGGGCATACTTTTTATCTGGATGAGCCGGGCTCGCTGGGTGGGGGTGATACCGCGCCTGATCCGTATGCGCTGTTGCTGGGATCGCTGGGCGCGTGCAAAGCGATTACGGTACGGATGTATGCGGAGCGGAAGGGGTGGGCTTTGGAATCGGTGCGTCTGGATCTGGAGCACTCGCGTCCCAACGGGCGGGGTGAGCCGGAGCTGATTGAGATTTCGTTGAGCTTTACCGGTGATCTGAGCGATGAGCAGCGGGCGCGATTGAAAGAGATTGCCAATGCGTGTCCGGTGCAGAAGACGATCACCAATGGCTTGCAGGTTGAGTCAGTGCTCGAGGATTGAATCTGAATCCGTGATCGAGTATCGTGAGAGCAAGTTTCTATTGGGTTTATATCACGATTTGGTTCATGGATCGGAGTTCACAGTTGGCAGAACAATCTTCTCAGCGGATGAATCCAATTGGTGTGGTGGTGTATCCGGTTGGTGCTGTCATCGCGTTATTGATGGGGTTGGGGTTCTCGATCTCGAACAGCACGCATTCGTGGGGGATCGCGACGCCGATCATCTTTGCGGTGTTGTTTGTGGTGTTTGATCAGTTGCTGCCGAGGATCGGTCGGCTTGCTCGGATCAGCACGGAGCGCGGGGGGGCTGTGTATGGCTTGCTGTTGATGCCTTGGTACTTTGTGGGTGAGATGCTTGGCGCGACGCTTGTCGAGCAGGTGTCGGTTCTGGATTGGTTCAGCGGCCGATGGTTTATAGGGTACGAGTTGTTCGGGGCGGGGTCCTTTGCGATCAAGAGCTGGTTGTGGGCGTTGTGTTATAGCGTGCGCGTGGTGATCATTGTGTATTTGTTTGTCGGCATGTTTATGACTGAGGGGGAGCGGACATTCTGTCAGCATTGCAAGCGAGCCGCGTGGAAGATTCGGTGGGAATCGATCGTTGGAAACTTTGATCGTGGGCGGGTCGATGGGATTACGAGTATGGATGAGTTGATGCTCAAACCCGCTCCGTATGATCCAGACGATTGTCGCTCGATTCAGATTGTTGTCCGCGCGTGCAAGTGCTGCCGGGTTGCGGATCTGTATACGGAAGCGTACAACCGGAAGACTGAGATCAGTGGCAAACGGCTTGTGTATGGAAAGCGTGTTTCACTCGATGAGATTCTTGATCTCGCGGAGTGGATCCAGCGTGTTGATCCACAAGCGAAGCTCCCTGGGACCAAGCTCGATGCGGTTGAGGACTTTGAGGAAGCGTCTGTCGAGCATGTCGCGTTCGATCATCCGATCGCTCCAGAGGGAGAGGAATGGGGAGCGAGGTATCGAGATTACAGCGCGATGACCGCGATGGAGTGGCGCTGCGATACCGAGTACACCAAGGCGCTGCGCAAGCGGATAATCGTGGGTGATACTCTTGTGGTTCCTGAAGCGCTCGGTATGTCAACCAACATCAACGACACCGCATGTATCTATGAAGCGTCATCAGATTGGGGAAAGCCGCAGGATTGGATAGATCAGTGGTGCACGGAAAGTCCTGAGAGCACGCAGGCGCACACCGTTCGCGGGATCAACCTCGTCAAGCAGGCATGGGTCAAGCGTGGGAGTGGTTGGACTCCGAAGAACTATCCGGAGTTTCAGGGTTTGCTGAGCGACGCGATGGATGCGTTGGACTTTGCGACCGCGATCGATGCTCAGAACGCGACGGCACATGCTTGGAAGATCTATGCGGGAAAGGGGCTTCAGCAAGACAGGGAGCAGGTCCGTTCGTACTTCGATCTCGCTGTCAAGGAGCATCCAGATTTACATGCAGCGCACTGGATGTATTACGACTTTGTGACACCCAAGTGGGGTGGTTCGGAAGAGGCGTGCATCGCGTTTGCAAGAGAACGGCTCGATGCAAGTCCTGTCGGATCACCCTCGATCGCGGTGATCGGGCACGCACACTTCGAGATCGCGGGTGCATGGAAAGAGAGAGACAAAAAAAACGGATTCAAGAACTATCTTGCGCAGCCTGAGGTTCGAGCGGATATTTTTCGTGGCAATCAGAAAGCGTTCCGCGATCATCGCATGAGCATGGTGACCCCGAGAGTTCGCGCGTTCTTTGCGTATATGCTCTGGCAAACAGGTTATATAAACGAGGCACGGGCGCATATGGAGATCATTGGGAAAAGCACTCCGTGGGATCCGTTTATGCACCCAATGTTTTTCTTTCTTCGAGATACATATCCCAAGGCACGCAAGGCGTGTGGTCTTTAGGTCTCGTCGTGATGTGATGGAGTATTCGGATTCACGGCGCAGGTGCCTTCCATGCACGCGTGCTTCCCGAACCATCGTAATCGGTTTCGCGCAAAGGCGCGATAGCACGCGTCGACGAGTGGCCGGATGATCGGGAGCGCGGTCCACGATGCGGAGTGTCGATGGCCGAGGATGGTGAATGCTTGTCGGAGTGCTTCGGGTCCGGAGTGGAGGGTCGCGTCGGGGGTGCGGGTATGGATCGAGGTTGCGAGTTGATCCGCGGGAACGCCTGCGAGTTTGACGCGGGAGTCGTCGGATCTGAAATCGATGCAGACGACGAGTCCGCGGCCTTTGTCGAGCTTGGTGAAGAGTTTGGCGGACTTGACGCACGCGCTACACCAGCCGTCGTAGTAGATGTAGGCCGGCATCGGATCGGGCGAGTTCATGGTTGATTCTAGTGTGCCTGAAGGCCTTGTGCGTGGATCATCGGAGCGACTGGTTCGTTGTTGGGTCGGTTAACTGGTCAGTTTCTTGAGTTTCCCGGTGACGGAGTCGACGACACCTTCGTTTGCTTTGAAGGTCCGCGTTCCTGAGAGGTGGTCCGCTTCGATCGCGCCGGTGTTTGAGTCGTAGCGCCAGCCGTGGGTGTTGGTACCCGCGGCATCGCCGTCGATGCGGATGGTGGGCAATCCGTTGTGTCGGTTTGCGGGGATTGACGCGATGTACGGGCCGTAGATTCCAGCGTTCTTCTTTCCTTTACCGACTCCTTTATTCACCGTTCCATCGAGGTCCGAGTTTGAGAGCAGCCTCAGGTAGAAGTTTTTCTCATTCTTTGCATCGACATGGATCATCACGCCCTCGTGTTCAACCTCGTACAGGTCCACTGCACGCTGGAGTGTGTTGCGATCCGCAATGACCGCGTTGGCCGCAGCGTTTTCTGCGGAGCTGGACATTCGCGGGACTGCGATGGAACCGATGATTCCGATAATGACAACCACGATAACCAGTTCGATCAGCGAGAAGGCGGGCCGAACCATGCGGCTGTTTTGGAGAGCAAGCGCGTAGAAATACATAAAAAGAACGATCGGTTCAATCGTGTTGCGGCACTACTTGCCGAACGGTAAAAGCGGTGTAGACGCTGCAAATTGGGTGCTAACGACTGCATGGAACGAGACCGAGAACTCGCCATATCCGCTGGGGAGGGCTTGCAACCTCCGCAAAGATCTGTATACGGTCAAGAAACAACGCGGAGCTGCGCTTGTCTCGGACCTTTGGCACTCGGGTAGATTCGTGCGGCGATGTCGGTGTTCGCGCCGATGGTTGAGGTCGTCGGTTTGAGCTCGATTTGGGCCGCTTGTCCCTTTCCGGGAGCGGATCGCATCGCGTGGTCCACATCGATCTTCCCCAGTGCGCGGGACTGGGTCTCGATCAGGCAACCTCGGATGACCGCTCCGGGTTGGAGGACGAGTTGCGAGGTGCGGATCCCGCCTTGGACATCGGCGGTTTCGCTGATGGTGGCGCGTCCGCCGCAGATGCACATCGCGTGGACCTTGCCCGCGATGTGGAGGTCTCCGGAGCAGATGATGAGGTTCGCGTGGACCTGCGCTGCTTGGTCGATGACGACGGACCCGGTGGTTTGGATCGAGGTTCCCCAGTGTCCGTGCTCGATGTGGACATCACCGATCTGGAGGCGGCCAGCGCAGTGGGGGCACGACGCGGTCTCAGCGAACGGCGAATGGGTCGAGGGTCTGGCGCAGCGGTAGCAGGTGACTTCGATGGGGGTGTTGGACACCTGACGCGGCGCGGCGCGCTCGCGGATCAGGAATCGGGGTGGCTTGAAGAATGTGGCCATAAAAACGGCCGGCTCGGGGTTGACCGAGACCGGCCAGGGATGGGTGGTCCGTGTTGATTGGATTGGAATCGCTGGTGTTTATGCAGACTGGGTCTGTGGCACCTGCTGGTTTGCCCAAGGTGGGGTCAGGTCAACCTTGGTTGTCAGGTTGTTCTTGAGTTCTTGGGTCGTCGATGGTGCTGAGTTGCTGGTTGTTTGGTTGCCGTTGAGCATGTCTTGAGCAGCTGGGCCGACATTGCAGTGACCGACGAAGCTTGCACCTTGAGCAACGACGAGGGTTCCTGCGGTCAGGTCGCCTTGGACTTGTGCGTTTGCGGTCAGGGTGAGCTGGCCGTGGGCGATGATGGGTCCGGTGACCTGTCCATCAACGATGACGCTTTGGGCTTCGATCGCGGCGTTGCAGTTGGCGCCCTTGGAGATCTGGACTTCGCCTTGTGCGGTGATCTTGCCTTCGAATCCGCCGAGGATTTTGGCTGATTTTTCGAAGAACATCTCGCCCTTGATGCGGGTGTCGGTCCCGATGACGGTCAACTCTGGGGAAGTTGATTGAATGGGCTGTTGATTGGTTTGCTGGTTTGACTGTTGGTTGGTCATCTGTAAAGTTCCTCCCGATCCCTGGGATTGTGTGTCTTGATGGACACGGTGCACACCGATCGCCTGATACGGAGGGTTCCGTATTTCGGGGGTGTTGATTGCTGTGGGTTGTCGCCGAATCCGTCGGCTTACGCTGCCATCCTTGGCACTGCAGTCATCGACAACTTTTATGGGGCGTCTTGAGTTCCGGTTGTGCGGTTTGGGGAAAAAAGTCGGAATATGCCGTCTACCAGTCATTTGGGTCCGGAATCCGGGGTGGGTCGGAATGGTCCATGAGACGATATTGAGCGGATTGTGAGGGAATTCGGGGGGTCTGGTCGATACTGGACCGTTATGGCACCATCTACGAAGAAGCGGAAATCGAGCAAGCCCTACAAGGTCAAGGACCGGTCCGAAGCGAGGTCCGAGTCCCGGATTTTGTTGGGTCGGGTGGGTTGGCTCGCGCTGGGCGCGGTCTGGTTGTTCCTGTTTGTGGGGCTGATCAGCTTCGATGCCGGCGATGCGCCGTCGCATACGGTGTATCCGCACAACGCGATCACGCAGAACTGGACCGGTCCCATCGGGGCGCATGTGTCCTACGGCATGCTCCGCGTGTTCGGGCTCGGGCTTGTGATTCCCATGATCTTCGCGCTGGTGATGCTCGTGCTCAAAATCATTGGCCGACCCATGACCCAACCGGGCATCCGCGCGATCGGCGCGTTGGTGTTGACGGCATCGCTCTGTACATTGCTCGGGGTCACGCTCCCGAACCTGGGCGCGATCCCGGGGATGAGTGGGGGAACGATCGGTCGGGTTGGTGCTGGTGAACTGGTTCCACGCTTTGCGGTGCCGGGGACGCTGGTGTGGGTTGGTGTGCTGACGGTGATCGGGTTGCTGGTGACCTGTGATAAATACTTGTGGGAAGTCCCGGTTGCAGTGTGGCACAAGGTTGCGCCCGCTCTATCCTTTACAGGTCGGGGTGCGGGTCAACTCGCAGGAACCGCGGCGGCTCGCGCCAATGGCGTTGCGGATGTCGCGTCTTCAAGCACTCGCAAAGCGGGTGGCGGATTGCTCGGTGGTCTTGCTGGTTTGATGCGGAAGACCAAGCCCGTCATGGTGCGGATCAATGATATTGATGACCAGATGATCGAGGTGAAGTCGGAGGTTGAAGAGCCGGTCCGCGCCAAGAAGCCCAAGCGTGTGGTGACCCCGGTTCCACAGCAGATTGACGAGGACGAGGACGATGATGATGTCGTCGGCGCGCCGCAGGTGTTTGATCGCGACAAGCTCCGCGAGAAGATTGATGCGCTCCCGGTCCGCTTTGCGCAGGACAACAAATCCATGGCGACTGACGAGGACCTCGCGGAGTTCCAGAACGCGCAGTCGCTCGAAGGGTACCGATTCCCGACGATGGATCTGCTCGAAGAGCCTGAGATTGGGTTCAACGAGAAGCTGGAAACACTCGTGCGTGGTCAAGCGGAGGCGCTCGAGCATTCGCTCACGCAGTACAAAATCGATGGCGAGGTTGTGGATATCGAGTCCGGTCCCGCGATCACGCTGTACCACATCCGCCTTGCTCCCGGCACCAAGGTCGCGCAGATCAACGCGATCGAGAGCGATCTTGCGCGGTCGCTCAAAGCGGTCAACATCCGTGTGGTCTCCAACATGGAAGGGCGCGACACGATCGGTATCGAGGTCCCGAACCCGACCAAAGAACGCGTTCGCCTCAAAGAACTGATGAGCAACCGGAGCAAGTTCGAGAACATGAAGCTCCCGATGTTCCTTGGGAAAGATGCGTCGGGTGATCCGTTGATTTCGGACCTCACCAAGATGCCCCACATGCTGATCGCGGGCACGACGGGTTCGGGTAAATCCGTGTGCATGAACACGATCATCATGAGCTTCCTCTACACCAAGAAACCCAACGAGCTCAAGCTGATTCTCGTCGATCCGAAGATGGTCGAGATGTCGCAGTTCAAGGACATCCCGCACCTCATGTGTCCGGTGGTCACCGAGATGCCAAAGGCGGCGGCGATCCTCGAATGGGCGGTCACCAAGATGGACGAACGCTACGAGCTGCTCGCGGCGGCGGGCGTGCGCGACATCGCGGGATACAACGAGCTGGAATGGGACGAGCTCAAAGAGCGGCTCGAAATCAAGACGGAAGAAAAAGCAGCACGGACTCCGAAGCAGCTGCCGTACATGGTGTTCATTATTGATGAGCTCGCGGACCTGATGATGACCAACAAGGAGGTCGAGGGTTCGATCATCCGTATTGCGCAGAAAGCGCGTGCGGTCGGTATCCACTTGATCCTCGCGACCCAGCGACCGCAGGCGAATGTGGTGACGGGTTTGATCAAATCGAACATGCCTTGCCGCATCGCGTTCAAGGTTGCGTCGGGGATGGACTCTCGGATTGTGCTCGACCAGAAGGGCGGCGAGCTGCTGCTGGGTCAGGGCGACATGCTGCAGTTGTCGCCGAGCAGTCACAAACTCTCGCGTGCGCAGGGGACGCTGGTGGACGACAAGGAGATCCGGCGCGTCGTCAAGTTCCTCAAGGACATCGCGGCTCCGAGCTTCGAGCGTTCGCTTATGCAGGTCAAGGGCGATGGCGGCAGCGACGAGGATCGCTTGGTCGCGACCGAGAACAACTCCTCGGCGTCGCTCGCGGCGGCGCAGGAAGACCCGTTGTTCGATCGTGCGGTCGAGATCGTGCTGGAAACCAAGCGTGGATCGGTGTCGCTGCTGCAGCGCCGGTTGGCGATCGGGTACACACGCGCTTCGCGCCTGATCGATCTGATGGGGATCGCGGGGATCATCTCCGAGCACAACGGTTCGCAAGCTCGCAGCGTGATGATCTCGGTCGAGGAATGGGACCTGATGAAGGAGATGGCCGCGGACATGGAAGCGGAGCAAGGCGGGCATGCTGAACGCGAAGTAACCTATGGCACCGATCCAGAGGATGCGCACCAAACCACCATGTTCGTCGCGGATGAAGAGGATGCCGACGATGAGGATGGGGTCGAGGCGTCGGATTCGGATTTGGATGAGGTTCCCTTCGAGGTGGGCGTGAACCAGAACGCGGTCGAGGTACTGGGTCGAGGCGAGGACGATGACCAGCTCGTCGAGGACGGGTACGACGAAGATGAGGACGAAGAAGACGAAGAGATCGAGGAGGAGATTGACGAGGAAGAGGACGAGGAAGATGAGGATGATGAGTACGAGGATGAAGACGACGAGGAAGATGAAGAAGACGAGGATGAGGAAGTCGAAGTAGACGAGCTCGATGAGGGCGACGAGGAAGAAGACGAAGAAGACGAAGAGGAAGTCGAGTACGAGTATGTCGATGAGGATGGGAATCCGATCGATCCCGAGGACCTCGACGACGAGTACGAGCTCGAAGATGAAGCCGACGAGGGCGAAGAGGAGGACGACGAAGAAGATGAGGAAGAAGCCGAGGACGAGTACGAAGAAGAGGAACTCGCCAAATCGCCCTCCTGAGTGTCCAGAATAGGTTTGCTGGTCGGATTAGGAGATTTGGGGGGTTGGCGTGGCCGGTTGTCGTCCAGAAATTTGTTTCTGAATGAAACTCGGGTGGGTGTGTTCCTATAGAAATAGAATAGATAAAGTTGCACGGCTGGTTCGAGGGACGGATCGGTCTGTCAGTATCGCACACCCCCGTTCGCTCCACGAAAGGACCGATCCCGATGATCAATACACGCAAATCAACCACACTCCTCCGTTCCACGGCCGTTGCGGGATCGCTGGCGGTGCTCTCGCTTCCGGCGCTTGCTGGTACGCCGCAGTCGCTGACGATGGTGCCCAAAGATTCCGAGCTGGTGGTGGTGATCCCCGATCTCGGCGAGTTGCTTGGGGATATGGACCGGGTCAACGCGATGATGGGCGCGATGGGTCAGCCCGAGTTGATGATGATGACCTCGATGGTCCGCGGGATGCCTGGGATCAACCTCGGTGGATCCGCGGCGATCGTGCTTGATATCGACGGCGAGTTCTCCGGTGATATGGACGCGGTTGTGCTGCTCCCGATCAGCAGCTTTGATGATCTGACGCAGGGGCGTGCCGCGGTCAATGGTCTTGTCGAGGTCCCGATGGGTGATCAGCCAATCTACTACCGCGACATCGGCGGCGGGTTTGCCGCGATGAGCAATGATACTGATGTGCTGACCGGGTTCCGTCCCGCGTCCAACACCGCCGAGCAGGCGCAGCAGATGTTGGGGACCGCGGGGTCGCGCGTCGCGGATTCCAACGACTTGATGGTGTACCTCAATCTTGAAGCGGTGCGTCCGATGCTTGATGAATCAATCGTCGAGATGGAAAAGCAGGGCGAGATGGTCGAGATGATGGCCGGCCCACAAGCCGCTCAGGGCTTCGACACCATGCTCAACGCGTACAAAACAGCGATCAAGGACGGGCACGCCGTCGTCACCGGCGTGAACTTCGATCCCCAGAAGGGGTTCGCGATGGATTTCGGTCTGCAGTTTGCCGAGGGGAGCAGCTCCGCGTCGTACTTCAACAACGAGGGGCACGCGGATTCGTACTTTGACAAAGTGCCTCAGATGGACTTCTTCTACGCACAAGCGTTCGACATGGGTGGCGAGGGCATCCAGAAGCTGTTCGACGGCTACTTCAAGATGATCGGGGACATTGATGCTGAGGGGATCATGGGGGGCTTTGATCTCCCGAACATGATGAAGCAGTTCAAGGGCGGCGCGATGGTCGTCGGCTCGTCGGACATCATGGGGATGACCGGATTGCTCGCCAACTCGGTGATGTACACCGAGGGTGCTGATGCCGAGGACGCGATCAAGTCCATGCAGAAAATGTATGGCTCGTTGGCGCAGATCGAAGGGGCGGATCAGGCGGGCGTGTCCATCGCAGCGTCGTTCGCGGATGAGCCGATCGATGTCAACGGCATCCAGGCGTACACGCACTCCATGTCCTTCAATATTGATCCAAACGCAATGGGTGGTGCAGGCGGTGGATTCGGTGCTCCGGATCCAGCGATGATCATGCAGATCATCTATGGCCCATCACGCGGGCCTTCCGGGTACGCCGCCAAAGCGGGTAACGGGATGGTCTACACCTTCTCCCAGAATGCTGACCTGCTGACCAAATCAGTCGCTGCTGCAAACGGTGAGAACACCATGATGAAGAACGCGGGGATCGCGGCGGCATCGTCGATGCTTCCTGACAATCGCGTTATGGAAGCGTACCTGGGCGCGGGGCAGATGCTCAACACCGCTGGACCGATGCTGATGATGTTCGGTCTGATCCCCGAGTTTGAACCAACCGAGGGGCTCACCCCGCTCGCATTCGGCGCGACCGCTGACGGCGGCGGGATGATGATCCGGACCGTGATGCCGCTCGATACACTCAGCGCGATCATGAAGATGGTTCCCGCGGATGCGATGGACATGTTCGGTGGCGGCGGCGATGACGACTGGGACGAGGAAGAGGGCGACGACGATATGTCGTTCTGATCCGAATCTTGTTGATCTCAGCGGTTCGATGGGCACAATACAGGCATGAGCCGCGGCCCACACATGAACCCACACAGTCAATGGAAACTCTCCGACACACGGGCGATCGACCTCGATCGCCCGTGTGTTGTTTGTATTGTGAACACCACACCCGATTCATTCTCCGACGGCGGGCAGTACAACACCACACAAGGCGCGACCGATCGTGCCAAGCGAGCAATCGACGACGGCGCGGATATGCTCGATATTGGCGGGGAGTCCACGCGGCCGGGCGCGAAGCGGGTTGGTGCTGAGGAGCAGATCAAGCGGGTCGTGCCTGTGATCGAAGCGATCCGCAAAGCGGGGATGGACATCCCGATCTCGGTGGACACGACGCTTTCCCAAGTCGCCGCTCGTGCGCTTGACGCTGGCGCGGACGCGATCAACGATGTCTCCGCGATGACCGAGGATCCTGGGATGCTGACGCTCGCTTCGGATCGTCGCTGCGGGATCGTGCTGATGCATCGGTTGACGACTTCCGACAAGGATTCGTATTCCGATCGGTATGAATCAGAACCGGTGTATACGGATGTTGTCGATGCGGTCTGTCGGTCTCTCGCAAGCCGGCGGGACGACGCGGTCAATGCGGGGGTTCCTATGGATCGGATTGTGCTCGATCCGGGTCTGGGGTTCGGGAAGTCGGTCGAGGACACGATCTTGCTTATCCGTCGGACTGGAGAGCTTGTGGGGTTGGGGTGTCTGGTGATGAGTGGCTTGAGCCGAAAGAGCTTCGTGGGGCGGATGGGGCTGGGACGCGATTCGGACCCTTCGGAGCGGGTTCACGCGACGGTGGGGTTGTCGGTCGTTCATCTTTTGAGCGGGGCGCGGATTTTCCGTGTTCATGATGTTGCCGAGCATCGGAGTGCGTTGGACGCGGCATGGGCGGCGCTCAGCGGCGATCTGAATGGGGATTCGCTGGTTTGAGGGAGTAATTCACGGCGGGAAGTGCTACGATTTGGGCCTGCGGAAGATTCCCGCACTCCGGCTGGATGGCCGGTGAATGATTGAGACGGAATCGACTTCATATTGACGACCAACGAAAGGCACGAACCCATGGCCGGTGCAAATACCCTCGAGTTCAATGACGGAAACTTTGGCGAGAATGTGCTTGAAGCACAGCAGCCCGTGCTGGTCGATTTCTGGGCCGAGTGGTGCCAGCCTTGCAAGATGCTCGCGGCGACGATCGATGAGGTCGCCGATACCTACGAGGGCAAAGCGAAGATCGGGAAGCTCGACATCGACAACAACAAAGAAGTCGCGATGAAGTTCAACATCAGCGCGATCCCAACGGTTCTGATCTTCAAAGACGGCGTCGTTGCCAAGCAGTTCGTCGGACTGACCCGCAAAGAAGACATCGTCGAAGCGATGGACGCGCTGGTCTAAAGCGGCTGCACACGAAGCGATACAGATGGCTATCAACAACACTATTCTGAACACTGCGAGGAGTTGAGTTCATGACGACTACACCAAACACCCCACTGAGATGCGGGGCCGTCGGCGTCGGCCGCATGGGTCAACACCACGCACGCGTGTACGCGGAAATGGAAGGCATCGAGCTGGTCGGTGTTGTGGATGCGAACTTTGATCGCGCCCAAGAAATCGCAAAGAAGCACGGCTGCAAAGCATTCGCAACCGAACAAGAACTCCTCGATGCGGGTGTGGATGCGGTTTCGATCGCGGTCCCGACGACCTTCCACCTCAAGAGCGCTGAGCCTTTCCTCAAAGCGGGGATCGCGTGCCTGATCGAGAAACCACTCGCGGGTGATGCGGACGAAGCGGAGAAGATCAAGCACCTCGCCGAAGAACACAACGCGTGTCTGATGGTGGGGCACATCGAGCGGTTCAACCCGATCATGCGCGCCATGCAGAGCGCGACGGTAAGCACAGGCGAGCGGATCATGCCTCGCTTTATGGAAGTCCACCGCGTCTCCCCGATGACCTTCCGTTCGATGGACATCGGTGTGGTGATGGACATGATGATCCACGACCTCGATGTGGTGCTCATGCTCATGGGTGGACGCGAGCCCGACGAGATCCAAGCGTCCGGTGTCGCGGTTGTTTCCGAGTTCGAGGACATCTGCAACGCCCGCTTGGTCTGGAACATCCCGGAGAGTGATGGGGGCGGCCAGTGCGTTGCCAACATCACCGCGTCGCGCCTTGCGATGAAGACCGAACGCGTGACCCGTATTACCGGCGAGGGCGGCTACATCAAGATCGACTACGCCGCCAAGACCGGCACGATGATCCGCAAGACCGCCAATGAGATCCAGATGCGTGAAGTCCGCGAGCAGCTCAGCTCCGGTCATGACCTGACGGATCTTGACTGGACCGAGCTGATCAATCTTGAGCCGTTGACCATTGATGATGGGGAACCCATCGTCAAAGAGATTGAAGCGTTCCTCGATGCTGTTCGCACAGGCGATCAGCCCGCGATCGACGCCGAAGCGGGGTTCGCCAATGTGCGGACCGCTGAGCGGATCGTCGCAGCGATCCATGTTTCACAAGGCGCGTCGTCGCACGCGGCACTGTCCTAACCCAAACCAGATCCCGTTGGGAACTTACCCAACGCGATACATCGTCCGTCCAGTTCAAACAGTCACCATTCCAAGACCACGCAGGATTCCCAACCCATGACCGATACGCCAAACCAGGCACCTGAAGCCACGACCCCGTCACAGAACCCACCACCCGCACCAGAGGTGATGGCACCTGTTGTGCAACCCGTTGCTGCAGTTGATACCAAACTCGATGCCCAGACCGAAGCGGAGATCGAAGCGGCGATGTCCGATCTCTCGGACTTTGGTGGTGCGGACACCCCGAAGACCTCAGGTAAAATCCGAGGCCCACGCGAAGTGCGCGGCGGACGCGAGCACCGCACCGGCAAGATCGTCTCCGTTGGCGCAACCGATGTCTTCGTTGAGTTCGGTCCCAAGGAACTCGGTGTCGTGGATATCCAGCAGTTCAAGGAAGAGAAGCCAAACGCGGGCGATCAGCTCGAAGTCGTCGTCCAGCGCTACGACGCGGGCGAATCGCTGTACATCTGTGTGCTCCCGGGTTCGGTTCAGAAAGCGGACTGGGAAATGCTGCAGGTCGGTCAGGTTGTTGAAGCCCGCGTCAGCGGCACCAACAAGGGCGGGCTCGAACTCGAGGTCGCCAACCACCGTGCGTTCATGCCTGCATCGCAGGTCGATGTGAACCACATCGCGGATCTGGGTGTGTTTGTTGGTGAGAAGATTACCTGCACGATCCAGAAGATCGACCGCCGTGGCGCGGGGAATATTATCTGTTCACGCCGCGAGATTCTGATGAAGGAGCGCGAGTCGGCGATGGAATCGCTCAAAGATTCGCTCAAGGTCGGGGACACGCTCGAGGGCACCGTCCGCAAGATCATGGACTTCGGCGCGTTTGTCGATCTCGGTGGTGTCGATGGACTGATCCACATCAACGACCTCTCGCACGAACGCATCAACCACGGCGCGAAGAACATCGAACGATTCCTGAGCGAGGGCCAGAAGGTCAGCGTGCAGATCCTCAAGCTCGACTGGGACGAGAACCGGATTGGCCTTGGGATGAAGCAGCTCCAAGACGACCCGTTCAGCGCGGTCGCATCGGAAGTCGTCGAGGGCGCGGAAGTCACCGGCAAGGTCACCAAGATCATGGACTTTGGCGCGTTCGTCGAAGTCGCTCCGGGTGTTGAAGGACTCGTCCACATCTCCGAACTTGACTGGAAGCGTGTCAACGCGGTCAGCGATGTCGTCCAAGAAGGTGAAGTCGTACAGGTCAAGGTGCTCGCGGTGAATCCTGAGGACAAGAAGATCTCGCTGTCGATGAAGCAGCTCAAGGATCGCCCACAACAAGCCGGCGGCGGCGGTGGTCGCGGCGGACGAGGCGGCGGACGCGACGAAGCGATGGTCCGCGAGGAAACCCCAGAACTCCGCCGTATGCGCGAGCAAGCGAAGAAGCAGAACAAGGGCGGCTCCCAAAAGGGCGGCGGCTTGGGAAGCTCAGGCGGCATGGGCATGGGCCTCGGCGACCTGAAGCTCTAAAGAGATTTCAAAGTAAATTGAATGTTGACAACCGCCCGCATGGAAGTGTGGGCGGTTTTTGTTTTGAACTATACTTTGCCAATGAAGAACGCGCATCCGGACATCGTGGTTGGTCAGCCGATCCCTGAGATCGAGCCGAGGATCAATCAGCCCCGCTTGCGGCTGACGCGATCACTGAGCAAGTGGTGGGGGGTGTGCATCGTTCTGATCTTGATCATGTCCGCGGTTGGATTGGTGCTTTCGCTTGGTCTTGAGTACATGATGATCTTCTTCGGTGTGACGATGGTCCTTTGGATCATGCCCCTGCTGAGACCAAAGAAACTCCTCGAAGGAGGGTTTGGAAAGAAGCCGGGAATGGGTTCTGATCCGGATCGCTGGGATATCCCGATTGTTGATCACTCGATCAATCAAGTGTTGTCGTGGGGCATGGTGATCGGCGTTTCAACCATGATGATGCCGGGTGGTCTAATTTTTGTCTTCGCGTTCGCAGGGATCAACATGTGCATCGGGGGAATGGTGGTGGTGATCTTGGGGAGGATGGCTCGTCAGCCGGGGCAGATCAGCTGCAAAGAATGTTCATACCCGTTGGTCGGACTCACGCTGCCGTGTATCTGTCCGGAGTGCGGGCGGTCATTGCTTGAAGCGACGGATACGACCGACTTCCCGCGTGTGCGTTCGCCTTGGTTTCTCCGTATTGGTGGTGCGATGATTTTGGTGGGGCTCCTCATTGCATATACAGGATTCTCGAATCCCGGGAGGTTCTACAAGGTATTCCCGCAGAATGTGCTCGGATCGATGGCGGTCAAGGACCGGGACGCGTTTGAACAACTGACCGGTTCCCCGATGACACCGGAACAAACCCAGACGCTGATCGAATCGTTGCTTGAGGAATCAAGACGCGGCGAGCTTGGATACCCGCAAAGCCGATGGCTTGGTGATGTGTATGAAGCGGGCGGGCTGTCTGAGTCACAGATCGAAGCAGTGATGGAGCGTGTGCCTCCGATTTCGATTCGGGTGCCCAATGGGCCAGTTCGTGTTGGTCAGAAAATCGAGATTAGTCTGATCTCTGCTGAAGCGGACTTGCCTTCACACGCATTTACGGTGTACTACTACTTTGCGGGATTTCAGATCGATGATGATCCGGAGGCGCATCAGGGCGACGCTCATCACCGGCTTGTGAGTTTTCTGTATTATGATTTTGGGGATATGTTGCCACCAAATCGAGAAGGAATGACACCGCCAATATATTCGTTTATACCGATCTCAGCAAGAGAAATTAGAGTGCGTGCCCGCGTGCTGGTGGTGCTGACCGATCCTAAGAACTTGCTTACCTTCACATGGGACATCAGTATGAACGGCGTCTTTGAGACCCAGCCCAGTTGGATGCGTGTGCTCGATATCGAAGCGCTGATTGTCGTTGAGGATTGATTGCCAAATTCTGAAAACCAGAAACTCAGGATTCATCAGTTGGATTCGGTTCTTGATGATCAACTGGGTGGAATGCCCCGGTTAACGAGAGTGAAGCGGTTGGGGGAGTGGATTCGGGTCCTATATCAGCCAATCGCTCCTATTCGTTGCAAACGATACGAGTACCCCATGAGCTACAACCGCTATCTGTACCCCAAATACCGGTTAAACGATTGGTTCGTCGTCAATCGTGAATGGATATTTAGCTTGGGATCAATGTTCAGAAATGATTCGTCGATAAAACGGTATGGGTGTGGTTGCCATACAATGCCGCATGAACCACGCAACCAAGTTGTTACACCGCTCGCACTTTCTAGGAGTTTTCACGATGAGTATTACCTCTGCTCTCACTCTATGTTCACTTGTATCTTGCTCCACACTGATCACAATGCCAAGCATGGCATCATCAGCGAACACCGCCCGCGAGGGCGACCGGGGGACGGTAAGCACCAACGATCACTGGCATGGCGATCGTTGGCAGGACCGTGTGCCTCGCGAGCCGATGTGGATGATCAGCGCCGGGAATGGCGAACGATCAACAAGCTTTCATCCCGAAGACAATCCAATTGGTTTGGCGCGGTGGTGGCGGGGCGAGAACGCGGTGGACAATCTTTTGGGTCGGATCCGTATCGGGTACAACGCTGGAGCACGCTGGTTCTTTATCAACCGTCCGATGGGAACACTCTTGTCGGGGCATGTGCCTGCAGCGAGTTGGCTGACTATTGATGATCAAAAACGCGAGGAACTCCCTCGGCTGCTCACCGACGCGCTCTTGGATGAGTTCGAAGATCAAGTCAATATTGTGTGGTTCATCGGTTCGGATCTGAGAGATCCTCGTGATAATCTCGGATGGTCTCAAAGCCGAGGCGACCAGTACTTCCAGATTGGTCAGAGCGACAACTGGAAACAGTTGATTTCAACACGCACGACGCTCGGTGGTTGGATTTCTACAGGTGCTTCGGGCATCGCCATTGACCATTCCGCACCAACGAATGAACGCGAACACTTTATCAATCTATTCAAGCAACTCAATCAGCCACCCTTTAACCTCGCGATCTATGGCGAGGGGTACCCTATTGAGGGTGCTGTAGGCGGTGGGATGGCACGGGGGAGTGATGGGGCTCCGTATTTCAATCAGCATGCGATCGATTCAATGGCGTGGATCGCGACCGATTCCAACATCGAATACCACTGGCCTATCAACCAGAATGATTTCGACGCATTCCCGTTGGATGAAGACGATACCCGATTGTTCGTGTGGATTACGGATGATTATGACGAGTTCCCAGAGTCGTACCGAATCGAGCTCATGCACAAGTACATGGATCGAGGTTTGATCCCCATGACCGGTGATAAGGTCATGTTCCAGACTGCGGTCAATCGGCTCCGTTTGGGTATGCCTCGTCCGATCGCTGATGAAGGATCTGATATAGATATCAATGTTGCATCCGACGAGCAAAACGACGATGGCGAAGCTGGGTTCGGATACGCCTCAACAGTAGCTGGCGGCGGCGGCGGTGGTGCCGGCGGCGGCGGCGGCGGTGGTGGCGGCGGCGGCGGTGGAGGAGCGGGTGCGCTTTCGTCAGCTCCTGGTGTCTCAGGCGGACGCGGTCAATCACTCGGCACAAGCATCATCACCGTGCGTGGGAAATCAGCTTCAGCAACTGAGCACAACAATATCATCGAGTAAACTCTTCGGCTCCACGCCCTGAGTTCATAGATTCACCGGACTGATTAGAGCCCGGTGGAACCGAATCCACCGGCCCCTCGGTCGGTGTTTTCGAGTGAATCGACCTCAACGATCGTCGCATGACTCACCGGCGCGATGATGAGCTGGGCAATCCGCATGCCGTGGGTGATGTCGATGGGATTTCTTCCGAGGTTGATCAGCGCGACGAACATCTCTCCGCGATAGTCCGCATCGACGGTCCCCGGCGCGTTTGGGACGGACAAGCCGTGCTTGGTCGCGAGTCCGGAGCGTGGACGGACCTGACCCTCGAAACCAGCGGGGATGGCGCACGCAAACCCAAGCGGAATCTTGACAATATCCCCCGGCTCAACCGTGATCGTTTCAGGAACATCGTGGCGGGGCAGACACGCGGCAAGGTCCAATCCCGCGGCCAGCTGTGTCTGGTACTGTGGGATGGTCGCGCGATCGTCGAGTTTCATGAACCGGACGGTCGCGACGGATTGGCCGCTAGCAGGGGATGATTGAAGTGGGGGTGTCGATGCGTTGCTCATGCCGGGAGGATAGGCATGGGGGTGGGATTTGGAATCCGCGTCAGATGAGGGAAAGCTCGTCGTCACCCAGGTTTCGGCGGAGATCGTCGATGACGCGGTTGAACGAATCGATGAGCCGGCGGGTCGAGGTGATCGCGTTGTCCATCGAGGAGTTCCCGGTGACTCGCTTGAGTAGGTCGTCCTGCTTGATGGATACGAGGTTGCGTTCGGAGACCTTCTTTGCATCGAGGAGCGACTCAAGGAGTTTGGTCGCTTCGTCCCGGCGGTGGGTGGTCTGAGAAAGGATCTGTCGTTTGTCGAGGGAGTTGGTTTCACGCTCAGCGGCAGCTGGAGCGGTGGTCAGGATAGATGAAGCGATCGATGAAGCATTCATGGGTTTGGCAATCGTTGACATGCGGCCTCCGTGTGTTGGCATTGTGCCTCTCTTCTCGTCGTCTCCACTTGGTCCCCAGTGGTATCGGTCAGTGTCGCAGGGGTAATTGTCGCATCTTCAGTGCTCAAAGTCAAATAGGGTCGCTTGGTCCACACGAAGTTGCTTTGGAATGGGCCGTAAATGCCCGAAAATCGGGTGTTATTTGCCAAGGACAATCTTTGCGCTTCTTTCGCATTATTTAATCATCGTCGTCAGCATCCGCGTTGGATCGTGAATGTTTCGTTCCTTTCTTGTCCAAGAACCCCAGTTGTACGAACAAACCCAGAATCGCGATGATGATCCACACGATTGCCCACACCACAGCGGATTGATCCAGAAACTCTGGTATTTCGCCGTTGCGAGCGGTGAGCAGTGCTGTTCCTGCGCCGATCCACGCCGCCGATCCGGTCAAACTGGTCACCAGCGCCGAGGCGCGGGTCGGCATGACGACACCGATCAAGAGTCCCAGCGCGAGTCCTGCGAACATGGACGAGAACGCGATCATCTTGTCGCGTGCCGGTCGAGCATCGAGGTCCGCTTTGACCGTATCGACAACTCTCGTAATAAACGCACGCGAGCGTTCCGCGGCGTCGAGGATGTGGTTCTTGGTCTCTTCATCGATCAATGGCTGATTGGACCCAGAGTTGAGCATGTTAACGGATCGCTCCGCGGCTTCGCGTGCCGCTGAGTCGGCGCCGCTGTTGAATGCGTTGGTTGCGGCGTCCCCGCTCTCGACGATGCTTGATTCGGTCGGAGTCAGGGTGGTGTCGGTGGTGGGGTTGAAATGCAGGAAGACCATCGCGCCCAGCAAACCCGCCGCGGCAAAGGCGATCGCGGAGGTGAACGCGATGACCATGCGGAACATCGCGAGCATGACGAGCGATCCGAT